>Ga0213858_10000584_pt1 | contig 17378 bp, 9 predicted proteins | sample PICome_FD_160122 | JGI IMG/M metagenome (GOLD analysis project Ga0213858, IMG submission 160122) | Coastal seawater microbial communities near Pivers Island, North Carolina, United States - PICO245 | ecosystem: Environmental > Aquatic > Marine > Coastal | place: USA: North Carolina | collected... | reverse complement strand
GCCACCCCAACAATAACCATAAGTATTGTTTTCTATCGAAGTTCCTTGATATCTCACCCTAGTCATATTACCATAAGAAGAAGTAACATCGGTTGAAAAATCCAATTTATCAACACTCGAATAAATTGCTGGTCCTACTAGATTATATCCACCAGCAAAAAATGCATAGTCAGGTGTTCTTACTGCAGTAGCATCTCCTTTTTGAGCACTCAATCTTCCTGATGAAGGTAAGGTAGATACACTCTCACTCGAAAAATCTAGTTTACAAATCTTCGAATGCCATGTTGCAGGAACTGGTGGACTGAATCGATATGAATATCCTCCACCAAAATATCCTACCTCTCTTGTGGATGTATGTGATATCTTATCTGCAACTTGTGGTAAAGAATTTGTTAATGTTAATGTAGATTCGTTTGAGAAATCAAATCTGTATATTGAAGATCTTCTTGCTGCAGGTGGAGGTGAAGGTGAATATCCACCACCAAAGTATCCATACTCATTGTTGTATGCAGATCTGTCATTACCATAAAGAGATGTTGGTAGTGTTCCAACATCACTAAAAGTGTTTGTGCTAAAATCTTGTCTTGTTATATTACATAAAGATGGAGGACCAAATCCACCTATGGTGTAACCATAAGTTCCATATCCGTTTCCACGAAGTATTGATGATCCACCGGAGACTGCTGCATAATAATATAATGTTGTTGGCAAATTATTTCCAGGATTACTTACGGTTTCATTTATGAAATCAAGTCTTGTTATAGTGTCAATTGCTGCTGGACTAGATTCTGGAGATAGACCACCACCAAAGTAACCATAAGAATTACTTGAGGTTGCTGCAAATCTTGCTCTTACTGTTGGCAAATTATTACCTGGATTACTTACGGTTTCATTTATGAAATCAAGTCTTGATATAGTGCTAAAGTATGTGCTTGGACTAGATTGACCACCACCATAATAACCATAAGAACTACTTGAGGCTGCTGCTAACATTCCTCTTGATGCAGGTAAATTATTACCTGGATTACTTACGGTTTCATTTATGAAATCAAGTCTTGATATAGTGCAAATGTATGGTGGTTGATAACCACCACCAAAGTAACCATAAGAATTAGTTGAGGTTGTTGCCAAATATCCTCTTGTTGTTGGTAAATTATTACCTGGATTACTTACGGTTTCATTGGAAAAATCAAGTTTTGATATGGTGTCAATAATTCCAGGTGCTGCTGGACTAAAACCACCACCAAAGTAACCATAAGAACTACTTGAGGTTGCTGCCAAATATCCTCTTATTGTTGGTAAATTATTACCTGGATTACTTGCGGTTTCATTGGAAAAATCAAGTTTTGATATGGTGTCAATAAATGATGCAGTTGGTAGATAACCACCGCCATAATAACCATAAAAACTACTTGAGGTTGCTGCTAAAGCAGCTCTGTTTGATGGTAATTTATTACCTGGATTACTTACAGTTTCATTGGAAAAATCAAGTTTTGATATGGTACTAACGTTTATTGGTGTTTTGCCAGCACCAAAATAACCATAAGAAGCACTTTCTGGCCAACTCGCAAAGTTATCATCTATTACATTCTGAACCTGAAGTTTCTTAACTTCTTGAAGAGAAAATACTGCCATCAGAGACCAAAGATAGAATAACTCTGAGTTCTCTTTTTCCAGAACTCCATGTGTTTGTATTTATTCAGCACATACTCACTCAAGAACTTTGTATTGTCTCTGTGTATCTTTTCCACACTACTCCTAACCGTGTGCATATTCTCTAAACCATAGACAGTATCATTCTCTTCTTGTTTCGGTTTTACTTCATCAAAACTGTGAATGAATCTTGGTCGTTCTAAGAAATCATAGATACGATTAAGTTGTTGTTGAGGATCTCTTACCAGATCATCATAGTCAACCAATAAAAGATACTTATCATATCCTTTTCTAAATGCTTCCGAAAGTGCATGATAACATAATCCGATACTACCCTGCGATGACATTAGATAGTCGGCACGATTATCATTTGATACAGTAATACCATTCCCAATCAAATGATCATCAACAAAAGATCTCGTATTTGACTTTTGAATCAGACACAAAAATGAAGTTATAATATCATGAATATCTCTGACAGGGCAAATGATCTTTGGTTCCTTTGTAATATAATCTCGTATGTGTTCTATCTGATTCACCCAACCTCTTGACTTATCCACAATAATATTCTGTGGAGTGTTGCAATAATAGTTCTCTGGAATAGATGATAAAACCTTATGTGCTCCTTCTGGATTTGGATGTGCCTTGTATTGCTCTGAGTTTTTTAGTAGATACTCTTCCGTATAATGTATTGTATCCAACAACGGTGAGTTAGTGGATGCATGTATCTCTGGATTCTGATTGAGTAATGCGGTTAATAAAGTCGAACCCGATCTTGGAAGACCAGACATAAAATAAAATGTTTTCATAATTTAGTTTGAGTTTGAGACTGCTGCTAAACCATCGTCTGGCCCAGGTAGATTATTACTTAGTGCTGATGTAGTGTCATTAGAGAAATCCAATCGGTCGATGCTACTGAGAAAAGTGGATGGTGGTACTGGAAAATATAGGGACATCCAACCACCAGCAAAGTATCCATAAGAAGAACTTGACACTGCTCCTGTTCCAAGTCTTGTTACAGGTAAATCATTACCTGGTGCTGATATGGTTTCATTAATAAAATCAATACGGAAAATGCGAGTTCCAGCTTGAGCTAGACTTCCACTACCACCAAAATAACCATAAGAATTGTTTGAAACTCCGGAACTATATTGTGGCGTGCTAGGCAGATTATTATTCGGTGTTGATATAGTTTCAATGGAAAAATCTAAGCGATCGAGAGTGGGGTTGGTAAGAGTACCACCGGCAAAGTATCCATAAGAAGAACTTGATACTGCTACTGCACCTTCTCTCCTTAAAGGTATGGTACTATTTGGTGTTGATATAGTTTCGTTAGGAAAATCAATACGATTTATATAATTCTCAAAAACAGATGGAGATGGAGTATCACCACCACCATAGTAACCATAAGAAGAACTTGATACTGCTGCCAAATCCTGTCTTTCTTTAGTTAGATTATTACCTGGTGCTGATGTAGTGTCATTAGAGAAATCAATACGATCTACTGTTGAACTAACAGATCCAGAATTACCACCACCAAAATAACCATAAAAATTGTTTGAGATTGCTGCTAAATATTCTCTTCCTTGAGATAAATTATTACCTGGTGATGATAAGGTTTCATCAGAAAAATCGAGTCTGCGTGTCGCACCAGTGGCAAAATATCCATAAGTCTTATATCCATTTCCTCTAATGATTGATGCTCCACCAGAGACTCCTGCTAAACCACTCCTTGCTTGAGGTAAATTATTACCTGGTGCTGATGTGGTTTCGTTGGAGAAATCAATACGATCTACTGTTGCTAAGTATGGTGGTGAAAAACCGCCACCAAAGTAACCATAAAAACTACTTGAGGTTGCTGATAATAATCTTCTTGCTTGAGGTAGATTATTACCTGGTGCTGATGTGGTTTCATTGGAGAAATCAATACGATCTACTGTCGCAACAAGACCTGGAACAGCAAAACCACCACCAAAATAAGCATAAAGATCACTTGAGGTTGCTGCTAATTGCGATCTTGCTGAAGGTAGATCATTACCCGGTGTTGATGTGGTTTCATTAGAAAAATCAATACGATCTATGAGTGCAGTCTGTGGTGGAGCATATCCACCACCAAAGTAACCATACTCAGAACTAGAGGATCCTGCTAAAAGATTTCTTGCTTGAGATAAATTATTACCTGGTGCTGATGTAGTTTCGTTGGAGAAATCAATACGATCTATTATTGTAAGACGACCTGGATCGCCAGCACCACCACCAAAGTAACCATAAGAAGAACCTGATACTGATCCTAAAGCACTCCTTGCTGTAGGTATACCATTACCTGGTGTTGATATGGTATCATTGGAGAAATCAATACGATCTACTGTTACGACATAAGGTGGAGATCCTGAAAGATTACCACCACCAAAGTAACCATAAAAATTAGTTGCTACTGCTGCTGGTCGCCTTCTTGCTTGAGATAAATTATTACCTGGTGCTGATGTAGTTTCGTTGGAGAAATCAATACGATCTACCGTTGAACTAAAAGGTGGTGAAAAACCAGCACCATAATAACCATAAGTTGCTCCTTCTGGCCAACTGGCAAAGTTATTATTATCTACATTCTCTACCTGCTTCTTATAGACCTTACGAAGACCGAAAACACCAGATGCCATTTATTCAACCTTCCTGAAAAACGTGTGATCCCACATGTGCAAGTCTAATATTAGTATTTAACCAAGCAGAGTATCCAACACTCTTTGCTCTCTCAAAGAAAGAAAAGTCTTCTGGAAGATAACGATTATCTTTTTTGTATTCCAGAAAGTAATGATATGAATTGTCTCTTTCTTTTTCAGTCACATCATAATTACTACTATTATCCGATGGGATATATTTGAGTTCCTGACCATATTTATCTTTGATACTATCAAAAACTCTTCGTTTGATCATGGCAAAACCAAATCCAACATTATCAATCTTCACCAGTTCACCCTCTTCTACTGGTGGTTGTGTGATATTATAGTTATATCTCAATGGAATCGTCTTCATTGGATATGCACCACAGATCATATCTTTATCATGTCTCAATAATCCAAAGACATGTTCTGGGAGAAATCCTACATCGGCATCAATAAAAAGAATTCTTTCATACTCAGTATTATTCATAAAGAAATTCACCATCTTAGAACGACCCTGAGTAATCAGACTCTCGTTTGCCATCGTCAAGAGACCGTGATCAACTCCTGCGGTTCTTAATTCTTTTCCAAGATGGAATAATCCTTTTGCAGTTTTATCACTCACCATACCACCATAACATGGCAGTGCAATCAACAGAGACATAAAAATATCAATTCTACTATGTTATATATTTACCCGCAATAGTGACTCCCAAAACATTTGCTGCTGATGCTCCACCAACAATTGCCGCATTGGTTGCAAGGTATTTTGGTTTCTCAAGAATCTCAATGACACTGTTCTTTGGAACCGTTAAGTTATATACAAGGTATCCAAGGCGTGTTCCAGATGATAAACCACCATTATAAATTGAAATAGAAGCATCAATATCAGAACTCAAACTATAGTTGCAGAGTTTGATTGATTGAAGCATTGCAGGATTTGATGTTGCCTGGAAGATTTCTGTTCCTGCTGCGGTGCTTACGGTCTTACCAACTCCAATATAATCAGTGTCATCTTTTGTAGAAAATACGATGAATGCATCAAGACCTCCATCAATACCAGTTGCCGTAGAACCTGTTCCTGTGAGTGCCTGGAACTTAAAAACATCGGATGGATTGGCAATGATTGGTTGATCTAAAAATTCTGTTGCACCCTGATAAGGAACGATGACTCTTTGTGCAATTGGAACATTTAATCCACCATTAAAATCATGTCTACCGACAAAATAAAGTTCATCTGCAAAAGTATTTGTAATGTGAATAGACTCAATCACATATTTCTTACCTGCGGTTGATGGGAATGTATATGCCGTATCAGGGCCAACAAAGATATCATTAGTCGTGGAAACATCTGTTCCGACACCAGAGTTTACAGAAACGTAAATTGATGTTGTGATTCCAGTATCAAATGTTCCAGAACCACCACCACCAGCAGCAGCATCAATCCAAGAAAGACCAGTTCCTGTAGAACTTAATACCTGACCAGAAGTTCCAAGAGATGTTCCGTCATGAATGCCGCCACTGATTTTTAAGTCATCATTAACGTAAACCTGATTACTACCAGAACGCAATTCGAGTTGAACATTTGCCGTCTCAATTAATCCACTGGTATGAAGTTTTAATCTATCAGGATCATCAGTTCCGTGAATAGAAATGTAGTCATCCTCGGCATTATCATCAGACGGGCATAAGTGTATAACGCCCTCATTGGTTTCACTATTACTAGTCTCATGCATGATGAAACCAGGGTCATTAGAACTATTAGGATTACCAAAATAAATATATTTCTTATCAGTCGTTGTATCTGCAAAAGTATCGGCAATCTGGGCGGTTCCACTTTCACACCAGAAATCCATTGTGATGTCAGTGTCAGTTCTATGATAAATTCTGAAGTAATCAGAACTGCCCGATGTTTTGACAGTTGTATTCAGAGCATTACTGTTCAGAATTAGTGGTTGACCATAAGATGCAGTTATCCAGTTATTGGCAGTTGATTGATCCCATACCTGCCATTGACCACCACTCCGAACATCAAAAGAACTCTCGCCACTAATTAAAATATTTGCACCATTGTTCCAAGTAATATTTGATGCCCAAACCTGACCACCAGAGAATGTAGAAACACCAGCAACGGTCATTCCACCATCAACAACCAGAGCAGTTCCAGTGCTACTGAGATCTAAACTTGTAAACTGTGCTTGACCACCAGCAGTAAATCCAAAAGTATAATTATTTACTCCCCAACCACCTTGAAGATTGGTTTTAAAGTAAACTCCACTATCAGATAGTAAAAATATATCCTCTGGGTCAACATTGATATTTGAATCTGTAAAGTTTCTTCCAACATCACCATTTGCAAGAATCAGTGAATCATCAGATGAGGCAATCATCAGTGCTCCACGACCTGATACCTGACTGATGGAACCATTGGCACCAAAAGTCATGTAGTCATACTGTTCGTTTGTTGGGTTATCAGGAACAGTGCCATTATCTGGGAATACAAGTTTCCCAGTAAAAGTAACATCACCAGTTACAGTACCAGCAAAGGCAACAAAACTATCAGACTGACCAAGAGTTATCGTTTTTCCAGTAAGACCTCTTATTTCTCCATCTTCTTCAAATACAATATCTACATTCGCAACTCCATCACCGACAAAAATATCAGAAGCAGTATCACCAATCTCAATATCACCTGCAGCCGCACTAATACTTAAGTTTCCATTACCATCCAACTGAATGGTTGCACTCGAAATACCAGAAGTATTTTGAAAATCGATAAGACCCGAAGCGGGTGTGATTATTACGTCTGCCATTTAGAAAATTCTTCCTCCAAGTCTTTTCTTCTGTTCGGTGAATGTAGATCTTACTCTCGTTGGTATCATTGAGAATTTATTGCATTGATTTACCAAATTAAAAGCAGGACTTGCATACGGTTTATCTATATTTATCTGCAGATCTTTCAACCAGAATCCTTCTGCCGCACTACTACTGCTACTACGGAATCCAATCAGATATTGTCTTGGATATGGTTTTGATGTGATAGTAATTTGTTCTTCCTCATATGCAGAGGCAGCAGCGGCAGAAAACTGACTTGAATATCTTTTTCCAGACCATTTATGAGAATCTGCCGTTGCATAATCCAATTGGTTTTCATTCCAATTAGAAGTCATATCAGTGGCAAATAAGTATGGATAAGTTCCAGAGAATGATGGTGCAAGTTTACACTTTCCAGATACTCTAACTGTAACATTAGCAGGAATATAAATTCTTTCACACATTGCTGGGTCACCACTACTATCATGTCTTCGAAAACATCTCCATGCCTTTTCTTCAAGATCCCAATATGCCTCCCAGTGATATAAGTATAACCTCATTGCATCAATCTCATAGTTATGCTCAACACTGTAAATTGGTTGACCTCCCATTCCTCTATGAAATTGAGTATTCCAAGAAGAACTTGCCTGTTGAGTTCCTGTTCCTGCCTCAACATTTGGATAACCACTTAGTGGTTTTACATAGCAATACAAAAGGTGTTGTTGTGAACTATCGGTGGTAACTCCATATCGATTACCAGTAAATCTACACCTATAAAATGTGAGACCGGAATCGTCATAATATGGAGTTATCCAATAATTGCAACCGTCAATAATAATATCATGAAATCCAAATCCATGTTCATATCGGGTAAGTGCTCTCAATCCATTACTACCACGACTTCCATAGTTATATGCAAACTCCCAGTTTTCACTGTTACCTTCGACTCTGAAAGCTCTGTCTCTTCCTGCAACGGAAATTGAATTATAAACAGCTTGTCCAGGGTCATAATGAACACTGATACCATCTTCACCGTTCATTGACATGGAACATCTCAGTTTTGCATGTCTAAAATCATATAACCATATCGTTCCCCAGTCTCTTCTGTGATTATTGTTTGGATAGGCATGACAAACAATACCTTCCAACCAAGGTTCTCTATCTCTTGTCGGTATTTGTTCGGTATAAGATACAGGTGAATTATCTGTGCTTGCTCTTCCTCTTATTACAAAACCAGCATCACTATTAGCATCATCATTGCCCATGTTTCTCAAATAGACATCTTTGACAACAAATGTAGTATTAAAGTCACTAATGCTTTCCTTATAGAAAAATCCATAGTCACTTCCATCTGTTGCGACAGTTTCAATAATAATATTTCTTGTCATTCTGGTGACTAATGCACCTTCAACAACATTATAACCTACTGCGGCATCTAATGTAATTGTATTACTACTAACCGATTGAATAGTGTGTTTATAAGCATCTGTTTGAAATCCACCATAATCAGTGGAACTATCTGCCTCGCTACGTTTTTCAATCCATATCTCATCACCAGCAGTGAACATATTAGCATTTGCAACCGTAATGCTTGTTGCAGTGTTTGTTGCTGATGCTGTTGTTACGGTGGCAACTTTACGAACCTTACTACCATTCGTGTGTGGTTTTTCTGTGGCAGTAAGATATACAATCTCACCATCAACTGTTCCTGTTACGGCACTATCAAGCGTCAGTCTATTTCTATTGTAATTAATACTAGAAATAGTTCTTATGTTACGATTAGAACCTGTTCCAAAAATAATAGTCTGACCTTCTCTGAATACTTTTGCGTTTGATACAAAAAGTCTAGTGCTATTTGCTCTTGTGACAGTTACATCATTTGGTCCGCCATAAATTCTAAAATAAATTGTATTACCATCTACTTCATGAATCCAGAAACCTTCATCTTGGTTTGCATATGGATGAGAATCTACATTACCTGAGGTGGTGCTTACATGATCAAATACTGCGATCCATTCTCCTGCGGCAAAGTTTGTTCCACTCACAACCGCAAGTGATGTTGATCCTTCTGCTTCTGCTGCCGAAAGAGTAGTGCATGGCATACCATCACTACCTTCCATAATCACATGAGTAGCATTTTCATTCTCAATCCATACTCCATGTCTATCAGCAGAACTTCCATTAATCTGTATGGTTGCACCATCACGAAGATGCAAACATCCACCACCTTTAACATAAAGTCTCCCATTCATTCGGAGAGTCATACTTGCTGATGCCTGACTCTGAAGAATTCCATACACATAACTATCGGCAAATCCATTCGTAGGAATAGACATACCAGAATCTAATGTTACTGTATGACCAGAAGTGATATCAAATCTATCTCCATCAGCAGGAACAACACCACCATTCCAAGTTGATGTGCTACTAAAATTTCCTGACTGCGTACTTGTAATTGTTGCCATTAGATTTCATCCTCCTCATCCATTATTTCCAAATCTTCTTCAACGACACTCACTTCAATAATCTTTGTGTCTCCATCATTCACAACAGTCACATGTTGTTCTGCAAAATCAGTGTTCATTATTTCTATAGTATTATCATTATTTAGTTTGAATACCATATTAGACATCAGAACTCAACCTCCAGTTTTTCTACGTCTTTTCTTTCACCGAAGACTGTATAGAAGCAGTCAACAACATCATTTGCAGACTCAACAATCACAGTATTATCGACAATATCTACTACACTATGTAGCGGAGCCTTTCTACCTATTGGTGTGAGATTAACAGTAATTGTTTCCTCATCCACCAGACCAGTCCAGTGATCGGGAAGTTCAATCGTATTATTATCTTTCAGTCTTCCACGAACATAAACACCGTTTTCTGGTCCTTCCAAAGATCCATAACGGAGTTTCATTCCCTCTTTGGTTGGGTGGTCAATAACGAATGACTTGGTGGTTGCTGCGAATGAACCGTTGACTTCGAGTTTATATGCTGGAGTTAATGTTCCAACACCAACATTATTGGCAGAATCAACAACAACTACTGGGCCTTGAGTCGTTGATTGTGAAGAATATAATGCATTAACCGAAACTGCACCAGGAATTGACATACTTCCGGCAGCAGTTTCTGTTGCCAGATTGCAGAATATAGATGCTTCTGGAGAATCTGCATCATCATCCTCCATTCTTTCAATCACATCACGAGGTCTTCCATTTACATCATCACTAGTTCCATAGAAGACTGCGGAATATGGTCTTCTCGATCCACCACCAGAATAAGTTCCAAGTTTTGTGAGACCAACTTTAAGTGCGGCAGCTCTTAAATTATCATTTACATATAATTCCCAAGCATCATAACTTGAAAGAACACCAATTTCTCCTACATCTATACTAGCAATTGCCGTTGCTAGATTATTTGCATTGGTTTCACTACCATAAGTATCATAATTAGTGCTTGATACATGTGTCAATCCAACACCAATTACCGTGAGTGTTAAACCTCTATTTTGAGTATTGACTATTTGAGTTCCATTAAGATAGACATGTCTATTACTGCTGTGGTTTAGACCAGTGCCTCTAACAAATAAAGATGCTGTTTTAACATTATCACCTCTATATTGATAACCATCGACTTGAAAGTCTCCACCATATGTTAATGGTCCCGTTCCGCTTCTTCCAAGAGAAGTCGCATTAGAAGTTCCAAATACAATATATCCCTGAGTTTGATCTTGGTTCCCACGAATTCTGAACGTGTTTGCGGCATTCATGTCGCCTATCCAAACGTCATCACCAATTCTTACATTTTGACTATTTCCATTATTATTTGTAATTAATTGATCTACGGTAACATCACCAGTAAACTCGGCATTACCAGAAGTATCAAGAGTTAAGATTCTTGATCCACTATCAACGAACTGCAAGTTTCCAGCAGAATTTGTTGTTAAATCATTTGGAGATTCATATATTTCCCATCCATTTCCACTACCCCATAAAATACCTTCACCAGGACCAGGATCATTAAATGTAAGTTTATTGACCCCAGTAATTCCACCATTGTTCATAAAGAGTCCATCAGACCCAGCACCACCATTACTAAAATAGACATTACCTCTGACTTCCAAGGCATAACCAGTAACACCAACGGTATCTGTTCCGATACCAACGGTTCCTCCTGCACTTACAACAACATCATCAGACCCACCACCATCTCTACGCAATCCGTTAGGATGATAGTCATCAAGGAATGCAAGTTGACCCAGATACTGGTTGAGTGGCACCTGTGAGGCACCATATCCAACGTCTGCCTGTGTGACTACATTCCAGTAGGTTCCATTATAAAGTTCGGTGATGGTTCCACCGACTGCTAGTGTGCTTCCTGGTGCTGTGGAGTTTATGCCAAATCTACCATTCTCATCAAATCTTGCAGTCTCTGTAAAGGTTCCAGAAACATCACGATAAAATACAATATTCCCCTCTCTACTACTATTACCACCAATTATAATAGCAGCATCAGAATCATTTGTATCACCTTGATAATGTTTTAACTGCAATCCATAATCAACAGAACCACTAGAATTTTGATATAGTAATGAATAATTATCATTAATTGCATTTACAGTTCCATCAAGTCTTATTGTTCCCTTTACGTGCAGTTTTTGTTGTGGATTATCAGTTCCTATGCCGACATTTCCAGTTGAGGTTATACGAACTCTTTCGGTATTGCTGGTATGGAATGTAAGAGGATATGCACCTACAACAGTCACTGAGGCAACATCAGCATTACCAAATGCTGGGTTAATCCTCATATCAACATTACCATCAGATGATTTTAATTTTATCTGATTATTTCCTTTCGTTTTCCCAAGTTCTAATGCTACTGATGGATTATCAGTTCCTATGCCGACATTACCATCTTGATCTATTAAAACTGCAAGAGTATTATTAGAATCAGTTGCTGCTGCTTCAAAATTTGCATGGGTTGTATTGGAACTATAAGTATCAAATCGAATATTAGCACCAACAATTCTTACTCTGTCTGGTCCTGATGAAGTACTAGCATCATTATCCTTTAATATAAGAAGTTCTGATTTTTCAGTTCCGCTATAAATTCTTTCACCAATAAAGGAGTGGAAACCTCTGCTACCACCAGGTAAATCACCAGTAGTTCCTTGGAATGCAATGTAATTTGATGATGTAGAACCACCTACAACTAAATTACCACGAACATCTAGTTTCTCTGCTGGTGATGCAGTTCCTATGCCGACATTGCCAGAAGAATTAATATTAATTCTTCCAGTTCCGCCAGTAATTCCAGAACCTTCACCAATAATCAATCCACCATTAACACTATCACTAATATTCGCGCCAATATAATACTGATTTGAAGAACCATCAGGGCTTCTAAAAAGAATTGTCGGTATACTATCTTGTATTCTGACATCACCACGAACATCAAGTTTATTTTGTGGATTATCAGTTCCTATGCCGACATTGCCACTATTTTTTATACGAACTTTTTCACTCCCCTCAGAAATAAATACGAAGTCACTATCATTACTTCCAACTCTTTTATTTCCAATGTGCCAATCTGCATCTCCTGTTCTAAAATGTGCTAGTGCATATACTCCAGCAACAGCAGTCTCATTTTCTATTCTTATGCCATTAGAACCATAATTTCCACTACCCCCGCCAGTTAGTGAAGTATTTCCATTTGCAAATCTTACATCTAGCCTATAGTATGCATCCGTAACCCCAATTCCAACATCACCAGAAACATAAGCACCACCATCAACTTGGAGTTTTTGTGATGCGGTTCCAGTTCGTGATGTTGTATTGACTGTAAGAGTGCCATCAGAATGGAACTTACCCACACTTCCACTTGAACCATCTCCAAATACGGTTCCGCCCTGACCACCAAAGTAGTTTAGATATATTCCATATGAACCTTCGGTGGTATCAATATGAATATTTCCGTTTGTTAGTTCGATATGAGCAGTATCAGCATCAATTCCGGAACTAATATCAGCACCGATTAATAAAGTATTTCCATTTGTTGCTCCCGGACCAAAAGCAGCAACTTCGGATCCATAAACATGAAGTTTATGTGATGGACTATCAGTTCCTATACCAAGATTACCAGAAGTATTAATCCAAGAATCATTATCATATCTAAACCTAACAATAATATCATTATCAGACCCATTTGTTCTATAAAAATTCCAAATGCCACCATACTCAACAAATGACATTTGATTTGTTTGTGTAGGTGTTCCAGAAGAGTCTGAAGAATATCCTCTTATTATTAAAGAATGGTAATTATCCCAATGTCTTATATGACCATAACCAAATGTCGTTTGACTATCATTTATGGTTAAACTACCACCCAATATTTCAGTATCTCCCCTAACATCAAGTTTTGCTGCTGGTGTATCAGTTCCTATGCCGACATTGCCAGTAGAACCTTCTATTCTAACTCTTTCGGTAGTTCCCGTTCTAAATTTAATATCCTGAGTATTTCCGGAAGATAGTGTTATTGGATATGCCGTAGTGTTTAAATGTAGACCTTGTGATGCACGAGTATCATAATCAAGTTCAAGACTTCCATATACTGTGGCGTCTGTATTAAATGTAAAATCAACTGCACCTCTTGTTCCTACTCCTCCTGCCTTGATTTTTAATGTTGCATCTGTCGTATCTAAAATCAGATCCTTATTAAATTCCCAGGAGTCAGGCGTTGAGACATAAGTTAATGTAGCATTTGCGCCATTAATTTCTAATCCTGCTCCGTCTGCCTGAGTATCATTCGTCGCACTCTTGGCAATGGAAACTAACTTATCATCAACTTCCAGTGTCGTTGAGTTGATGATGGTTTGAGTTCCTTCTACTTGGAGATTACCAAGAATAGTAACGGTTCCAGTATTATCTCCGACTGTTGATGGGTCTAAAACAAGATTTGCGGCACCACCAATCGTTGATGTGTTTCCTACTCCTGTTACATAGATGCCGTATGATGCGGTCTCAAATTTCTTGTCGTTGTCGTAGTAGAGTTCTACTTGTCCATTACTACTTGCTCTAAAGTAATTTTCTCCACCTGTATTTTGCAGAGCAATAAATTGAGACCCACGAATTATTAAATTACCAGACCCTTCATCAATAATATAACTATCTGTTCCATTATGTAAAATTCTCAAATCATTGCCGTCACCAAAATATAAATTATCACTATCACCAAGATATACATTTCCTTCGAATGTAGAAATACCGGAAACATTTAATTGTTGAGTTTGGGTAGTTCCAAAGACAGTAGCACCAGCACCAGTGGTCTCAAATTTCTTGGTTCCGCTGTGATAGAGTTGTACTGCACCATCACGTATCATATTAATGGCGAAGTTGAAACTGGTACTGTCGTGATTGACCAGTCTTAAAGTTGCAGAATATGCAGTTCCTCCACTATCTTTGGTATAGAAATCAACATACTTATTAGCAGGACCAGAGAAATTTAATTCGCCAGTTAAAGTGACCTCGCCAGTAACACTAATACCATTAGCGGCGGTTTCAAATTTCTTGGATCCGTCGTAGTAAAGGTCTATTGCGCCATCCTGAGTCGCTATAAACATAGTCTCAGTATTTGTGGCGTTGTTTATCTTGACAACACTACCACGCAGTCTTAATTCTCCAGTACCATTATCAAGAATATAACTGTGAGATCCATCATGATAAATTTGTAAGTCTTGACTATCACCAAGTCTCAATCTATCATTATCACCAAGATTTACATTATCTTGGAATGTAGAAACACCAGAGACATTCAGTGTTCCATTGACATCTAACTTTGCTGTTGGATTTGTGGTTCCGATACCAACATTCTCAGTGCTTCCATAAGGTGCTATAAGAACCGTTCCGTCAGCATCAACATCAATAGAAGGAATACCAGAGACATCATTGACTGAGAAGATACTTCCAGAAGTCAGATTGTTTGTAATAGAGAACAACTGACCAGCAGAACCTTCGAAACTCAGTGTTCCATTGTCAATGGTATCATAAGGAATGAGATCAATACGAGTTCCAATACCAACTGTTGATGCGATTGCTACATCACCAGTTACATTAAGGCTATTATAAGTAGGATCATCTGATATTGTAACTGTCGCAGTAAGTCCAAGTGCGACACCAGTTGCCGTTACATTATTTCCTACAAAATTAATATTAATAACACTTCCTGCGGTGCCGACCAGAGCACCCTCTTCTAAAATATTAATACCATCTAATGTTCCAGAACCAACGGCAGTGACTGGTTGCCAACTTATATCTCCACTCGTGCCACCAGAAGTTAAAACATAATTTGCTACACCTAATCCAGACTGATTAGTTGATCCATCAGTGGTTATTTGATTTGCACTTAAAATTCCAACTGTAGCAACACCAATATTAGATATATGACGTGCGTCATCAATAACTGTTGTGCCTTGTACCTTAATAGCCATCTACCGTCCTCGTATACACTAGGTAGTTTTTAGTATAGGTATTTAGGCAAAGACTCTATAAGGGTTCTGTGGTTCTACAACAAATTCTTGGAGTGCTTCTGGTAGTGCTCCTTCCAGGATGATATTAACATGATATCCTTCCATCTTGGTAGGAGGAGTTACGACAGTGATCTCTCCTGTCTCACTGTCTTCATTATAAACACCATCATCATTCCAAATGTCACCGATGACATCAATGTCTCCGATTTGACCTCTGACGGCATAATAGGTTTGCTCTCCCTCCTCCGGGAAAGTCTCCGTATGTCTGTAATTGACTTCGGTGAACTTTGTTTCTGCTTCTTCTTGTGATGCGAAACGAAGATAATAAGTGGTATATGTGCGTGCCATAATTGTTTTATTTTTATTTATTGATCTCTTGTAAATGTTTTTATGTTATCGACACCGACTTCACTTGGATAATATGCGAAAGACTCAATATTACAATTTATTTTACCATTGGTGGTAGTAGTACCATTATTACCAAATCCAAGTGAGGTAAAATTTGATGTTGTTATACCGGTGCTTGGATTTATATGTGGAATATATTCATCGGTTATTGCTTTTCCAATACCATAATTGGTGCTTACAGAACTAAAAGATGTTTCATCATTACGATACATTCTGAAATATGTAGAGGCATAAGAAACTGCAACGGTATGCTGTAAATTTCTGGTGGTGGTCGGAGTTAACCAACTAAAATCTCCAGTACCATTCGAATCACTATCATCAAATAAAGTATTATAACCAGTGAAGAGAAATTGACTATTATTACTGTTCCCTCTCACTCCCATCATTACTCCCGTTGTATGATCTCTAAATGCAAATAGATCTCTAAAAGGATCATTATGAACACCATCATATCTAAAACTAAATTTTATGATTGAGGTTCCTTGACTTGGATTAAAGAAATCTGATATATCAGATATCCATACGTTATCAGCATTTCTTGTCTTTGTGCCTCCTGATGTTGGGATATACGAGGATGCATCTTTGTCTGATTCTATTTGTGCTCCCCAGACATAGGCATCGGAAATAGATCCCGTATTGTCCCTATCGTCAGAAATATAAACATTTATGGTTCCTGATGTTGGTGTATATGAATAACTTACTCTTGTCCATTCTCCAGTTATATTTACACTGGTTCTATGATGACCTGCGTTGTCACCTCCATGATCATAAATGTTTATTCTCCATGTTCCAGAACTTCCAGATTGAGATTTAACATAAAAACTAAAGGTATATTCAGTTCCTGATGTCACGGAAAGATCCAGACGTGCAACATAACCATTAGAACTTCCCGGAGAATGCACCTGTATTCTTGCAGCAGTATTCGTTCCATCGGGTGCAGTAGCATCATTGGCGGTTAATGTGCTGTTAGAGATAGTCCATCCAGTCGATGATACTACACTATAAGGAAGAAGATTAGTTTGCTGTTCTTCAATCATCAAACCCAAACATCTACCAGTCTCTGGGTCGTGGTCGAATCTTGGTTCATCCGCAGAGGCATACCTGATGATGCCACTCTCATCCACATAAGAAGACTCACTACCAGTTTGAGTTCTGATGAAAGTAATACGAGGGTCTAGTGTCTTTGACCTTGCGAAGTTGAGGTTCAGTGAGGGTCTTGTGTTTGGGAAGTTCTGTGATATACTCATTGTCTTATTTGGTTAGGTTTTGGAGTTGGGTATTTGTAAGTCTTCGTGGGTAGTAGGTGAATTGGGAGATGTG
>Ga0213858_10000581_pt1 | contig 17438 bp, 15 predicted proteins | sample PICome_FD_160122 | JGI IMG/M metagenome (GOLD analysis project Ga0213858, IMG submission 160122) | Coastal seawater microbial communities near Pivers Island, North Carolina, United States - PICO245 | ecosystem: Environmental > Aquatic > Marine > Coastal | place: USA: North Carolina | collected... | reverse complement strand
CTACTCAACAGTCGCATCGAGACCCGCGATAAGCGTTCAAGATCGTGGTGACTGGCAGCAAGCGCCTCAGTCCGCCCCAACTGCTGGTGTGCCACCCCTCGGTTTCGCCTTAGCACAGGTTCATGGCATCTACATTCTGGCGCAAAACGCTGATGGGTTGATTCTGGTCGATGCCCACGCCGCTCACGAGCGGATTACCTACGAGCGTCTGAAGCTCGCTGCAGCTAATCAGCGAATAGCATCACAGCCGTTGCTGGTGCCCGAGGTGATGACCCTGACCAGTACGGAGCGGGCAACGCTGGAAGAGTTCCAGAGCGAGATCAACCAGTTTGGTTTGTTGGTTGATATGTTGGGCGAAGATGATGCAGTAATTCGAGAGATACCAGTGCTCTTGTCCCGTGATAATGCCGCCAACCTGCTCCGTGATGTCCTCGCTGACTTTTCTGAGGTCGGACACTCTGACCGTATCAAAGCCAGAGCAGACGAAATACTGGCTACCATGGCTTGCCACGGATCGGTCAGAGCTAACAGGGTGCTCTCGATTGCAGAAATGAATGCGCTGTTACGCGATATGGAAATCACCGAAAACTCTGGTCAGTGCAACCACGGCCGACCGACCTGGGTGCAGCTGTCACACGAGGAGTTGGACAAGCTCTTTCTCAGAGGGCGCTAGTTAGTGGATACGTCACTGATTTGCATCATGGGACCAACCGCGGCGGGCAAAACCGGTGCCGCGATTGCTTTGGCGGAAGCTTTCGATGGTGAGTTGATCAGTGTCGATTCCGCATTGGTTTATCGGGGTCTCAGTATCGGTGCTGCGCAGTCCAGCTATCCGCATCACTTAGTAGATATTCGCGAGCCCTGCGACATCTACAACGCCGCTGATTTCGTGGCCGATGCGAAACAGGTTGTCGATGATGTGAGGAGTCGAGGCCGTCGACCGATACTGGTGGGCGGCACGATGTTGTATTTCAAAGCCTTGCTCGAAGGCCTCGATGATATGCCGGGAACGGATCTAGCGGTCCGCGCCGAGATAGAGGCGGAAGCTGGAGAAAAAGGCTGGCCCGCGCTTCATGCGGAACTTGAGAGAATCGATCCCGAGACCGCCGCCCAGTTGCATCCGAATCATAGCCAGCGTATTTCCCGCGCACTCGAGGTCTATCGTCAGAGTGGCGTGCCAATGAGTGAGTGGCGGCAGGGAGCTAAAGCTGGGGGCTACGATGCTCTGTGCCTAGCGTTGGCGCCAGCCGATCGGGCTGTGCTTCATGCGCGCATTGCCGAAAGATTGGATGTAATGATGAGCGAGGGTTTCCTCGATGAGGTGGCTGCGCTGAGAGCGCGAGGCGACCTCCACACTGACCTGCCGTCGATCAGAGCAGTGGGTTATCGACAGCTCTGGTCGTACCTGGAGGGAGAGGTAAGCTTGGACGAGGCCCTCGAACGTGCCTTGGCGGCGACCCGTCAGTTGGCAAAACGACAACTAAACTGGCTTCGTGGCTGGTCTGATCTACACTGGATAGATAGTTCGCAAAAAAATGCGAACCAGACACTGTATGACTCGATCCAGAACTATCTTGGTAATCGTATGTCATAGTAGAATACTCGCCCCCGTTAAGGGGCCATATTTGGCTGCCTCGTTTTTTGCGGCCGTGAAAATGACTAAGGAGTTCCCCATGTCAAAAGGGCAAACGCTACAAGACCCTTACTTGAACGCTTTGCGAAAAGAGCGGGTCCAAGTTTCTATCTATCTAGTAAACGGTATTAAGTTGCAAGGCCAGATCGAGTCCTTCGATCAGTTTGTGGTTCTGTTAAAGAACACCGTGTCACAAATGGTTTACAAGCACGCTATTTCAACCGTGGTTCCAGCGCGCAATGTTCGTATACCGATCGCGCAGAACGACGAGGAAGTCGCTGCCTAGGGTCATTCGGTCGAGTGCATCTGTAGCGCTCGAGGGCTGTCATGTTTTTTGAGCTCCACAGCGGTGGCGAGCGGGCCGTACTCGTTCAAATCAGTCTCGATGGCGGTATGGGTGACCCCGACCTCGGTGAATTTATCGAGTTAGTTCGATCAGCGGGCGGTGATCCCGTAACAGTCATCCGCGGCTCGAGAAAAATGCCGCAGGCGAAATACTTCATCGGTAAAGGCAAACTCGACGAGGTCAAAGCGGCGGTAGAGCAGGAACAGGCCGAATTGGTGGTGTTTAATCACGCGTTATCGCCGAGCCAAGAACGAAACCTCGAAGCATTTCTCAAATGTCGTGTTATTGCTCGCACTGGATTGATACTCGATATCTTTGCTCAGCGTGCGCGAACCCACGAGGGCAAACTGCAGGTCGAGCTGGCGCAACTCAAACACATTAGCACCCGACTGATTCGTGGTTGGACGCACCTCGAGCGGCAAAAAGGCGGCATTGGTTTGCGAGGCCCCGGGGAAACTCAGCTCGAAACCGACCGCCGGCTGTTACGCCACCGCATGAGTGCCATCGAGGCCAGACTGGATAAGGTGCGTCAGCAGCGCGCGCAAAATCGTCGAGCGAGACAGCGCGCCGAGGTGCCTCTGGTGTCTCTCGTTGGGTACACGAATGCAGGCAAATCGACCTTGTTTAACCGCTTGTCGGAATCCCAGGTCTACGCAGCCGATCAATTATTCGCAACCCTCGATCCAACACTGGCACGTATCGATGTCGACGGCCTGGGTGGCCTCATCATTGCTGACACCGTGGGTTTTATTGCCGATTTGCCCCACACATTGGTCGAAGCTTTTCGCGCCACATTAGAGGAGACGCTCAGCGCCTCACTGCTCTTGCATGTTATTGATGTGGCGGCTGATGACCGTGACATGATCAAGAGCGAGGTGGAATCAGTCTTATCGGACATTGGAGCGGGAGACATTCCGCAACTCATTGTCTTTAATAAGATCGACCTGCTGGAGCGCGAGCCCAAAACAATCCGCAACGCTGCAGGCGAGATCGAGGCGGTATCGGTATCGGCTATGCAAGGCCTCGGTTTTGATCAGCTGCGAGAGGCTATCCGCGAACGATTAGCAGGGAGTCTTTTCAGAGGTGTCATTGTCCTGGGTGCAGAACACGGAAAACTTCGATCCGAGCTCTACGCGATGGGAGCAATCGAAACTGAGTGCTGGAATGACGATGGCGCTAACGAATTAACAATCAGTTTGCCTGATTCCGACTGGCAACGGTTGAAAAACCAATTCATGCCCACAAATCATAGGGATGGGTAGCGGATTAGCTGCCGAACTTTCGCTATGCTTTGCTAAACTAGCGACTAAGATTACTGAGGATGTAACTATGTCATGGAATGAGCCGGGAGGCGGCAACCGCGGGCGCGATCCCTGGGGTGGAAAGGATCAGGGTCCACCCGATCTAGACGAGGCGCTGAAAAAGCTTCAGGAGCAGCTCAATGGGCTGTTTGGTGGCGGTAAAGGTGGCTCCGGAGGTGGTTTTTCGGGTGCCATGCTGGCGTCAGCTCTAGTCGTGCTCACTGCGATTTGGGGCTTGTACGGTTTTTCTCAGATCGACGAACAGGAGCGAGCCGTTGTGTTGCGCTTGGGTGAGTTCCACGACATCGCGCAACCTGGTCTTGTCTGGTACCCACCGCTTATTGATCAACTGACCAAAGTGAATATTTCCCGGGTTCGGTCAGAGAGCTTCAGGGAAACCATGCTGACGCAGGACGAAAATATCGTTGATGTCAGTATGTCGGTGCAGTACGTCATCGACGACCCAAAAAGTTTCGTGCTCGAGGTTCGTGATCCGGAGCGGTCACTACAGCACGCCGCGCAGAGTGCGCTTCGTCACGTCGTAGGCGAGGGCACCATGGATCTGGTATTAACCGAGGGTCGAGCGGAAATCGCGCTCAATGTTCGCGATCGCTTGCAACAATACCTCTTGGCTTACACCACTGGTATCAGCGTGCAAAAAGTTAACATCGACGATGCCAGACCACCATCACAGGTGCAGGAAGCATTCGACGATGTGATCAAGGCTCGTGAGGATGAAGAGCGGGTTAAGAACGAGGCTGAATCCTATGCCAACGGCATTGTTCCAGAGGCGCGTGGCCGAGCGCAGCGCATCAAGGAAGAGGCAGAAGCCTATCGACAACAGGTGATCGCCAAAGCCACTGGTGAAGCTCAACGCTTCGATCAACTGTTAACCGAATACGCGAAGTCACCAGAGGTTACGCGCGAGCGCCTTTACATCGACGCACTGGAGTCGGTCCTAGCCAATACCAACAAGGTCATGGTGGATGTCGAGGGTGGCAACAATGTGATGTACCTACCACTCGATAAGTTAGCGCCATCTGGTAGCGTGAATAACCCAGGATCGGCAGTGATGAGGGGTTTATCGCCTCAACAGTTGCGCGAGGTGACCGATGCGGTGACCGAGCAGTTGCGGCGTGATCTCAGCACTAGTAGCCGCAGAGGAGGACGTTAATCATGATGAGACAGACTGTAATCGGTGCCGTACTGGTACTCGTCTTATTTGTTCTTCCCAACTCTATTTTCGTAATTAGCGAGACAGAGCGCGGGGTATTGCTCAAGTTCGGTGAGGTGGTTAAAAGCGACCTCAGCCCGGGCCTTCATTTCAAGATCCCTTTCGTTGACAATGTGCGCCGTTTCGATGGTCGCATCTTGACAGTCGATTCGACGCCCGAGCGTTTCTTTACTCAAGAAAAGAAAGCGTTGATCGTCGACTCCTACGCAAAGTTTCGGGTCACCGATACCGCGAAGTTCTACACCGCCACCAGTGGTGAAGAAATCAGAGCAGCGAGTCTGTTATCGCAGCGAATCAACGATGACCTAAGAAACCAGGTCGCTAACCGCAGTGTTCAGGAAGTGGTCTCGGGAGAGCGGGATCAGCTGATGGAAGCTGTTAAAGCCCGATTGAACGAGAGCGTACTCGACGAGCTGGGGGTCGAGGTTATCGATGTTCGTGTAAAGAAGATTGATCTGCCTCCCGAGGTGTCGGAGTCGGTCTATCGACGAATGAACGCAGAGCGTGAGAAAGAGGCGCGCGAACTTCGTTCCGAGGGTAAGGAGATCGCCGAGGGTATGCGAGCCGAGGCGGATCGTAAGGTGACCGTTATCGAGGCGGAGGCGGTCCGCGACGCGGAGATTATCCGAGGTCAGGGCGATGCCGAGGCGACCCGAGTCTATGCCGAGTCGTTTGATCAGGATCCCGAGTTCTATGCCTTTACCCGCAGCTTGAACGCCTACCAGGAAACCTTTTCGAATGGTGGCGACATCATGTTGCTACAGCCGGATAGTCAATTCTTTCAATACTTGACAGATCCAAAAGCAGGCAAGTAATCCGCTCTGTTACAAATGCGCGATACCGGCGATAATACGCCGGTTTTGCGCTTGCCCCGACGGCGAGCACTCATCGATTAACTAACGGTTTCCAACATGGGTGACACTACACGCTGGCTTCTCCCCAACGGCATTGACGAGCTGTTGCCCGAGCAGGCTCACAAGGTCGAGTCAGTCAGACGTCGGCTTTTGGACTGTTGTCAGCGCTGGGGCTACGAGTACGTAGTACCTCCATTAGTTGAGTTCACTGATTCACTGTTGGTGGGTATGGGGGCAGACCTCGATCTGCTTACCTGTAAGTTTTCCGATCAGGAATCCGGTAGAACCCTCGGTGTCAGAGCGGATATCACGCCGCAGGCTGCAAGAATCGATGCGCACAGCCTTGGACGTGAGGAGGTAACCCGCCTTTGCTACTCGGGATCGACTCTGCGCGCCGTGGCTAATACGATCCCGGCGGATCGCTCCCCGGTTCAGTTAGGTGCTGAGATCTTTGGCTGTTCCACTATCGATGCTGATATTGAGATGTCACGTCTACTGCTGTCATTGCTCGAACAAGCAACTACCCCCGCACTTACCTTGGACATCGGGCATGTCGGCTTTGCTAAATCAGTGATCGATGCGCTTGACGTCACCGACTCGCAAAGAGAATTGTTGGTTGACCTGCTGCAGCAAAAATCAGGCCCTGGCCTAAAGCGATTTGTAAAACAGCTCGACGATGAAGAGCTGGTGAGTCGAGTCGCTACTCTGGCCGATATGCATGGTGGCACCGCTGTCATCGATATCGCAGCGGAGGCGTTTGGTGATGTCCCCGGTGTGACGGCAATGCTCGATCAAATAGCGGTGGTAGTGGCCTCGAGCCGATCAGCCTACCCCGATATCAATATCTACATCGATCTCACCGAGTACAGAGGATTCAAGTATCACACCGGCTTGGTATTCTCTGTCTATGCCGAAGGCGTTGGTGTAGCCATCGCCAAGGGAGGGCGTTACGACAACGTCGGGAGCGCTTTCGGGCGCGCGCGCGCCGCAACGGGATTCGCGATCGATCTCAAGACACTGGCGAGCTTCGATGTTTCAGATGCGAGCCAACTCGACTCGGTTGTATCGTCACCGATCGATGCTTGCGAGAAGTTAGTTGTTAAGGAACAGGAATTGAGATCGTCTGGCTACACCGTGGTGAAAGCACTCGATGGTCAGCACGATAGACGCGCTGATTTAATTTTGACCAAACAGGGGAGCGAGTGGCAGCTGGTTCCAATAGGGAGTAAGTAATGGGCCGCAATGTTGTTGTACTAGGCACTCAGTGGGGTGATGAAGGTAAGGGTAAGATCGTCGACCTTCTGACTGAGGAAGCCGCGGCTGTAGTTCGTTTTCAGGGAGGTCATAACGCTGGCCATACGCTGGTTATCGATGGCGAGAAAACGGTGTTGCACGTCATCCCCTCCGGCATTCTCAGAGACGGTGTTGAATGTCTTATCGGCAATGGTGTGGTGTTGTCGGCAGAGGCATTACTAAAGGAGATCACCGAGCTCGAGGCGAGAGGCGTTCCGGTGAGAGAGCGATTGACGATATCACCGGCTTGTCCGTTGATTCTGCCGTATCACGTGGCGCTTGATCAGGCTCGTGAACGTCGCCGTGGAGAGAAAAAGATCGGCACGACAGGTCGGGGAATTGGCCCTGCCTACGAAGATAAGGTCGCGCGACGCGGTCTTCGACTCGGCGATTTGACCGACCCGCAGCGATTTGCCGATATTCTGCGCGAGGTGCTCGATTACCATAACCACGCACTCATTCACTATTACCAAGCCGATCCTCTAGATTTTGATGAAGTGCTCGATCAAGCACGTCGTGAGGGTGAGCAGTTGTTGCCGATGATGGGTGATGTGACTGGTTGTTTGCACGAGCACCGAGAAGCAGGCGCCAATATCATGTTCGAAGGAGCTCAGGGGTCACTGCTAGATATTGACCACGGCACCTATCCCTATGTCACGAGTTCGAACACTACGGCTGGGGGTACGGCTACCGGCTCTGGCTTCGGACCGCTGTATCTGGATTATGTACTTGGGATTACCAAGGCCTACACGACGCGAGTCGGTTCGGGACCTTTCCCAACCGAGCTATTCGATGCTGTCGGGCAACGATTGGCGGAGCGCGGGCATGAATTTGGAGCCACCACTGGACGCCCGCGTCGTTGTGGTTGGTTTGACGCTGTCGCGTTGCGAGCGGCGGTCAATATCAATTCGATTTCCGGCATTTGTCTGACAAAGCTTGATGTTCTCGATGGACTCGAAACGATTTCGGTGTGTGTTGGTTACACTGATAAGCAGGGCAATGCCATCTCGGGACCGTCCGGTAGCTTATCGTATGACTCGCTTGTCCCTGTTTATGAGGAGCTCGCGGGCTGGGAAGAATCGACAGTAGGGGCTAAATCAATCGAGCAACTACCCGAGAATGCGAGGGCCTACATTGCTAGGCTAGAGGCGCTGGTGGGTGCTCCGATTGATATTGTGTCGACGGGTCCCGATCGTGAAGAGACCATCGTGCTGAGAGACCCATTTGGATAATGCTGACACTGACCAAGATCCTGGCGCTTTTTCTTTACCCACTATCGCTTGGGCTTTGGTTTATTGGCCTTGCGTTATGGGGTCAGCTTCGAGGTAATCGAGCAGCCGCGGGTTTATACACCTTCATCGCGGTTTTCATACTTTACTTCCCGTCCACCCAAATGGGGGTCGATATGATTGCCGCGCCACTCGAGGCAAGGCATCCCGCATTCGCTCCTGAAGAGCTTCCCGAGGCTGACGTCATCGTGGTTCTCGGTGGCAGCGTGGCGCCAGAGGGTCGTTACGGTCGAATGCGCGACTTGAATGCGGCAACAGATCGGCTGTTCGCGGCCGCCGAGTTATGGCACGAAAAAAAGGCGCCCAAGGTATTGGTGACAGGTGCAGAACCTCGAGGGCCGGTTCCAGAGTCTACTGCCATGCGCGACATTCTTGAGCGCTTGGGTGTCGAGCGGGCGTCTATTCAAGAGGAGTCGACGGCACTCACGACCTTCGAGAACGCGGGCGCGGTTGCGCAACAGCTGTCCGCGAGCGATACCCATGTACTTCTGGTAACGAGTGCGCTTCACATGAGGCGAGCACTCGCCCAGTTTCAAGCTTTCGGCTTTGAGGTGACGCCGGCCCCTGCTGATCACAGGGTACGGCGTTATCCAGCAGCCGTTCCAGCGTTTTTACCCACCATTGAACGTTTAGATGTATCCACCTCAGCGATTCACGAGTGGGCGGGTTACTGGGTTTACAATTTACTCGGACGCTTTAACACGCAGGAGCCCGCTGTCTCAGATGAGCAGTAGTTTCATTTCGCTGTAGTTAGCACCAGTCCATCGTCTAAAAGCTCGATAAAAACTATTGACCTCGGCATAGCCCAGATCCCAGGCGAGACACTTGCCAGGCACCCAGTTAATCGCGAGTTGTTGCTCGCAGCGATATCGTCTCACTGCGTCGAGAATCGCTTGATAGTTGGTGCCATCCCGACTCAGACGCCTTCGCAGCGTTGTTGGGCTGATCCGCATGGCATCGGCTAATGTGTCAGAGCGAAGGCGTGCGAGGTCGCCTCTTAACAAGGTGTCGACTACTTTTAGCGTGGTAAAAGATAGCTTTTTCTCGGGTTTTGGCTCGAGTGTCTTGAGGAGATCGGCGGGTGGTTCCGGTGGACAATCGCGATACCGCAAAGCGAACTGATTGGGATTAAGAGAGCCGTGAAGCCACTCCGAGTGAACACTTGCTGTAAGTTCGGAATCCATCGATGAGTGTAATGCAGGCATAGCTACCTCCTTGTAGCGTTTGTAATGTCTCATCCTTGAGACCTCTACCAGCCTAGCGCTCTTGGCAAAAATGTCCACCGTCTGCGCGTATTTGATGGAAGCCCGGGCCGTCATGGCTTGCAGTCCAGTGCAATGGATTGGATGATCTCGCGCTAGAGACTCGCACTGGACATAAGTAACGATTGCTCATGGAACAGAATTCCTCACAGCCCCTGCGTATTGTGGTTCATATCGGGCTTCACAAGACGGCGACGCGTTTTTTTCAAAACTTCGTTTTCGCCCAGTTATCGGGCGTCGGTGTTATGTACAACCCGCCAGAGGTCATGGCGTTGCTTCATGCTATCTACAAGTCGCCCGGTGATACCTCGAAAATTGAGCAACTAGAGCATCTTCTGTCGCGTTATCGAGCTGACTTTCCCGGTCAGTGTTTGCTGATATCAAAGCCCGATATCCCTGGTGAGATGTACGATGCTTACCCTGAGTTCGAGGACAATCTGCAGCTCCTGTACCGGCTCATGCCGGAGGCGCAGCTGCTCTATATTTGCCGGCATCCCGCTGATTGGTTGCACTCGGCTTATCGCCAATCATTGGTAAAAGGCGCGGCGGGTCCGATCGAGACTTTCCTTAATTTTCGCAATGGGTCATTTTGCGCCAAGCAATCCGTCTTTGCGAATGGCATGAGAAATTTACCAGCCTTGGCCTTTCCTGTGAGCGAGATCGATCAAGCCGGTGCCGCGATTTTTGGTCGCGAGCAGGTCACCACGCTTTGCTTCGAGCATGTCAGAGAAAACAAAGAGCGGGTGTTGGACCTCATGCGAGAATTATTGGGTTTGGTGGCGTTACCTGAGTTAGAGCCTGATCGGGTAAAGAACCGGAGTTTTTCAGCGCGCGCCATACAGCGCTTTTGTGAGGGGAATCGTGTCGATGATGCGCCCCAACAATCCGATACGGGGCCTGGTCCACTACTGTGGAAGTGGTGGCTGAAACCACGCCGAAAATTACGAGCCAACTTTATTAAGCATGTTTACGACAAGCGGCGATACGATGACTGGGATCTACTCGAACGTCATGGCATGCGCGAGCAGTTGATGGCTCATTATGATCCGCATTACCAGCCTCTGATCACAGCATCCGCGCATCGGCTGGGGTTGGATTGAAGCAAGCGGCCTGACTTCCAACCATCATAGGCTTTGCGCTTCAACGCTCTTGGCGTACTGTGGTGCTCGACTGATCCAGATAAAAATAAAGGGAGAGTCGTGATGAAACCGCTCGAGTCTATAACCGTTCTCGAATTTTCAACCATGATTACTGCGTCGCTCGCCAGCATGATGATGGCCGAGCAGGGTGCGCGCGTCATTAAGGTCGAGCCCTACGAGATGGGCGACCCGATGCGCTATTTGGGCGCTAAAAAGGCAGACGTTTCCGCCCTGTTTGCTAACTGTAATCGAGGCAAGGAAGCCCTGCGAATCGACCTGAAATCAGACGAGGGCCAAGCCGTCATTCGCTCGATGATTGCCGATGTCGATGTGGTTATTCACAACTTCCGCCCCGGTGTGATGGATAAATTGAATCTGGGTTCTGACGCGCTGAGGGCTATTAATCCAAGGCTTGTTTATGTCGCAATCTCTGGCTTTGGTACCGAGGGTCCGCTGCGGGATGTGCCAGCCTATGACCCTATCATTCAGGCACACGCCGGTGTCGCCGCCACCCAGGGTCGAGGTGATGAGCCTGCCTTTATGCGCACGCTGCTCTGCGACAAGATTACCGGTTACACCGCCTGCCAAGCGGTGACTGCGGCCTTATTTGCACGTGAGCGCTCGGGCTACGGCCAACATATCGATTTGTCGATGATCGACTCCGGATTGTTCTTTATCTTTCTGGATGGCTTCCAAAATCACACCCTGCTCGATGACGATCATGAGCGCGCTGCTTTGTTGATCGATATTTTGTATGAGCCGTGGGTAACGAAGGATGGCAGTGTCACCATTTCGGCATCGAGCTTTGAAAAGCAATCGCTCTTCCTGAAAGCCATCGACATGGGCGAACTACTCGAGGATGATCGATTTAGCACCTTCGCGAATCAACTGAGGAATATCGGTGAAATGCGTGCTTTGGTGTCAGCAAGATGTGCGGAAATCACCAGCGATGAGATGGTGGCCAAGTTGCGAGCCGTGGATGTGCCCTGCGCTAAGTGCCTGACCCGTGACGAGGTTTTAGCCCAGGAACAGCTGGCCGCAACTGGGACCATAGATGAGTTTCAGCATCCCGTGGCAGGCACGATTCGACGGGTCCTAGCGCCTCCAAAGTTTGGTGGTGAGCGACTCGAGCCAGGTTCTGGTGCGCCATCGCATGGGCAGCACAGCGATCAAGTTTTGCGATCTTTTGGTGTCAGCGAATCTGACATTAGTGCGCTCCGCGACCAGAAAGTCGTGGGCTAATGTTTTAGGGCTTGTTGCAAGTCCCAGAGGTGTTTCATGGAAATAAGTAATAAACGGGTATTGATTACCGGCGGTGCCAGTGGCATTGGTTGGGCCCTTGCTGAACGACTCCTGGGAGCAGGTTGCAGAGTGATGATCTGCGATTTCAACGAGCGGGCATTGGACGACAAAGCGAAGCTCGAGCTGCCCGATTTAGCTGTTCGTTTTTGCGATGTCGCTGATAGATCTCAGGTTGAAACACTGGCAGAAGACGCCTGGCAACAGCTGGGAGGCATCGATCTGCTGTTTGCGAATGCCGGGGTGGGAGTGCCGTTGTCACCGCTGCTTCAACAGCAGGACGACCATGCGCGCTGGGTCTTTGACGTTAATTTTTTTGGCGCATGGAACACTATTCAGGTATTTGCTCCACGAATGATCTCGCAAGGCACCCCATGTCATTTCACCGTTACGGGATCCGAAAACAGTATCTGTGTTCCCGCACCACTCTTGGGTGCTTACAACGCGAGTAAGCACGCCGTGTTAGGCTTGACCGAGACACTGGAGCTAGAAACACCTGACTTTTTTGGGGTCAGTATCCTGTGTCCCGCTTTGGTGGCTACCAATATTGCCGAGTCGCTGACTCGAATCCCTGAGGGTTACGGTGGTCCTGTTTCCGTTCCTGCCGGTGCTGGCGGCCGCGGCTTCACACCCGGGCAAGTGGCGGATAGCACTCTGGCGGGCATCCAAGCCGGTGACTTTTATATTTTTTCACACCACTGCAATCAGGCCATGATCGAGGCAAGGATGAATCGGCAGTTGGCCGCAATCGATAAACAGACGTCGCCCGATGATGGCAGTGATGCTATCGATACCGCGCCTATGTTGGGCAGGCTCTTCGAGCAACTTTCAAATCCTGAAGCGGGCTAAATAACGACTCGGTAGGCTGGGTCGGATGCTACGTGTCAGCTAAAACTAATCATGCGATTTCAATTCTGAGGCGAGGCCTGTGTGTCTCGCTTACAGGATTCTTCACACTGTTCAACATTGAGTGAGATTGATAGGCATCGCTGGTTTTAAATCGAAGCAAAACCGCGATTGACAACTGTAACGAAGAAAAATAACCCTAAAGGTAGAGCGGACGGTGCCTTTACCGTCTGCTCTATTCTGTAATCCTGAGTTAGACTATCGGGCAGCCTTACTTTTGGGTATACCAGTGTTACGTAAAGTTCTAAGTCTTCCTCGCCTCGCCTTTACCCCCCTTTTTACACTGTGCCTCGGTGCAGCTGCACACAACGCTTCATCGAATGAGTCGGCACCGTCGGGCGTCGCATCGAAGTTTGCGACTGCGCCCGTTATTGATGGCGAGGTCATCAATGACAGTGCCTGGGGTCGACCGTTCGCTACTCAATTTTGGCAGCAGCGGCCGCAAGAGGGCGCCCCCGCGACTCAAGATACAGAAGTTTTTGTCGGCTTCACCGATGATGCGCTGTATGTCGCTGTGATTGCCTATGACACCGATCCAGACGGCATTATCGTATCGGGACAGCGCAGAGATGACCCTTTGGAAGACACGGACATGTTTGCATTTGTTATCGATAGTTTTCGAGATGGTCAAAATGGTTTCTTGTTTGGCACAAATCCTAGTGGCATTGAAACGGACGGTCAGATTACTCGGGACGGTGGCGCTGGTGGGCCGGGTATCAGCAGTTTTAACATGAATTGGGACACCAACTGGCGAGTACAGACGCAGGTGGGTGAGTTTGGCTGGTCAGCGGAGTTTGAAATTCCCTTCAAGTCTTTACGTTACCCAGCCGATGGTGTGCAGTCATGGGGGGTGAATTTTCGGCGCAGCATTCGTCGAAATAACGAAACCGTTTTTTGGGCGCCTATTCAGCGTCAGCACAGCCTGATGCGGGTCACCGATGCTGGTGTTATTTCGGGTTTTGAGCCGCCCAGACAGCGAAACCTCAAAGTCACGCCTTACGCTTTGGGTAAGCAAAAAGGCGGCAATATGATCGAATCTGAGACCGATCAAGAATTCGGTTTTGACGTTAAATATGGAATCACGCCAAGTCTTACGCTCGATTTAACCTACAACACCGACTTCGCGCAGGTTGAGGTCGATGAATTTCAGGCAAACCTCGATCGATTCAGCCTGTTTCTTCCAGAGCAGCGTCCCTTTTTCTTGGAGAATGCTGGGCAGTTTGCGGTAGGAGTTTCTCGCGAGGTTGAACTGTTTTTCAGTCGGCGAATTGGCATCGGCCCTGGTGGCACTCAGATCCCCATAAAAGGTGGGGCGCGATTGTCAGGAAAGATTGGTTCGTCCACCAATGTTGGCTTTCTGCACATGCAAGCTGACGAGGTTGCGGGCGTTGTGGCGCAGACCGATTTTACTGTGGCGCGTGTGAGCCAAGAGTTTGCTAACCGGTCAAGCCTTGGTGCCATATTCGTAAACCGCGAGGCCGATGATATTGATGAGCCGGGCCGTTCTGATTACAACCGAACCTATGCAATCGATGGCCGCTGGGGTATTGGTGCCGACGGCCAAATTACGGGGTTTGTGGCGAAAACTGATACGCCGGAACTCAAAGGTGACGATACTGCCTTCCAGCTAGCTGGCAACTATTCATCGGAGGTTTGGTCTTACTCGGGTGGCGTGACGCAGGTAGGAAAGAACTTCAATCCCGAAGTTGGGTTCCTGCGAAGACGCGACTACACGAAGGGTGATTTTCGAGTGCTACGCCGAATCCGTAATTCAAGCTGGGAAAATATGCTGGAGATTCGACCGCATATTTCCTACGCCGGGTTTTGGGGCGGTGACGGTCTTCATGAGACTGGGTTTTTGCATGTCGATAGCCATTGGGAATGGCAGTCGGGATTCGAGGTTCATACCGGTGTGAATTTTTTGCACGAGGGCGTCAGAGAGGACTTTGAGCTAGCACCGGGCAAGGTAGTTCGCGCTGGCGATTACGACGATGAAGAGCTACAGCTCGTACTGATGACCGACCGGGGCGCTCCGTTGTCATTCAGTGCGCGTTCTCACATCGGTGGCTTTTTCGGTGGAGAGCGTATTCAAGTCAGTCCTACAATTCGTTACCGCATCGGCGATGCTTTCAACGCGTCGCTATCTTGGAATTACAATCAGATTAAACTCGCTTACGAGCCCAAGTCTTTCGACCTCAATATCGCGCGCTTGCGATTGAATTATTCCTTTAATCCAAAAGTGTCACTGCAGGCCTTGGTTCAATACAATGACTCTACTGATGTGATGGCGACCAACTTGCGACTCGCCTGGCTAACCTCAGCTGATGCCGGTTTCTATCTTGTTTATAATGAGACCCGCGATGACGACGTGGGTATGTTTCGAGAAAAGCGGAACGAGTGGATCCTGAAGTTCTCTCATACCTTTGACGTTTTCTAATTCATAGCCAGTGGGAGGCTCGTCCCCCCTCTGATTAGCCGGTCCTCCGAAAACGAGAGTAGCTATGACCTACCTGACAAAGCTCAAAGGAGCGCCGGCACCAGTGCCTCCCAGACCACCGCTTCGTGAGTTGGGGTTTATTGCTGGTGGCGCGCTGCTCGCCTCTTTGCTGATAGGCTATCTCGCCCATACCACCGGCCAACCGCTGATTATGGGTTCTTTTGGCGCCTCTATTTTTGTGTTGTTCGTGGTCCCTGAGTCGCCTTTTGCGCAGCCTCGTAATGTCATCGTTGCGCACTGTTTGACGACGTTTATTGGTCTCGGCTTTTATCACTGGATAAGTCCGGACTGGTGGAGTATGGCGATCGCTTTGACCGTAGCTATCACGCTGATTCAATTCTTTAGAGTCCCGCACCCACCCGCAGGCTCCAATCCGGTAATCGTATTTTTGTCGGCGCCAGGTTGGGAGTTCTTATTGATGCCAGCCCTAATCGGGGCCGTCATCCTAGTCGCCGTTGCCGCGGTTTATAACAATCTGTCTAGTCATCGCAGTTATCCCAAATATTGGTAGTCAGGCAGGTCAAAAACCCCATAGGCGGTGTTAGGCTTTGCCTGCGCATCGTTGAGAAGAAATTATGGATCTGCAAGCTGTATGTGCCCGCCTCACTGAGATCAAAAAAACTGTGTCATCACAGTTAGCTCAGGATCAGGACCAACTCACTTTATCGATTAAGGTCGGTGACACAGGGGTCGCAGCAATCCCTTTTCGTGTCGATGAGAGCCCGGTCTGCTCAGGTCCTAGCCAGTGGCTCATGCGAAAAAACTCAGAGGGTGCTGTTCATGAGCCTGGTCTAATAGCTGCATTGATATGGCTGAGCGAGCAGTTGCAATCGCAGTCCGTGACTTTTTATGACATTGGGGCGCTTTATGGGTATTACGCCTTTATCGCTAGGGGTTTGATCGACTCCTTGCGCGTAGTGGCAGTTGAGGGCAATCCCGATTCGGCCACTTATATCGAGCTCAATGCAAAAAACTACGCAAAATTTTCGGTTGTCGCCAAAGTATTGGGTAACGAAGAGCGACGGGAACGCTACCTCGTCAAGGGCTTTAGATTCATCCCTTCGGGTAGTCCAAAGTTTTTTGTCTATTGGTTGCGCCTACAGCTAAAGCGCTGTGTGAATGCATTTCGAAAGCATCCGCGCCCAATGACCATAAAGAGCTTTGAGCTTGAGACAACAACGCTTGTAAATATTTTGGAGCCCTCGTCCGAGAGCGATATCGAGATCCTCAAGATCGACGCAGAAGGATATCAAGCAGTATTTTTACCGCCGGCGGTGGAGACCCTTTGTGAGCGGTCTGCGATTGTGTTGATGGAGCTCGATCACCCAGAGCAGATGAAGCAATTTCAGACAACCAATCAAAGCCTCGTGTCGCCCTTCATCGAGCAGGGCTATACCGCATTATGGATGGATCATCGAGATGCCAGCGAGGTCACCGTCGTCACTGAAATTAGCGGAGACCTTGATCGCAATTCCATGGTGGTATTGATCCCCCCGCTACTTAAATCGCAACTAATCGCTTCGTGAGGTAAGAGAGATGACCTTTTATTCTGACGCACAGCGAGTCACCGCTGAGGGTTATGACATTCCTGCTGTTGAAGCCTGGATTGAAGCCAACTCAGATTATTTTTCGCCGCCTTTCAAGTGGACACGTCTCGAGGGTGGCCACTCAAATCTAACGTATCGATTGGAGGCTGCTTGCGGCAAAAAAGCGGTCATTAGACGACCACCTCTCGGTGAGCTACTGCCGAAAGCGCACGATATGGGCCGGGAGTGGTCATTGATATCGGCCTTGGCACCACAGGGTTTTCCGGTACCCACTCCGATCGGATTCTGTGAAGACCTCTCGGTCACCGGTGCCATTTTCTACGTCATGGGTTTCTCTGAAGGGCGACCACTTTTTAATAACGAAGACACTATCGACTGGGTTCCAGAAAGTCAGCGTAGAGATCTTGCTTATTCCTTTATCGATACCCTAGCCGATCTACATGTTCTAGACCCTGACGCCATCGAACTCACCGCGCTGGCAAAAAAAGAGGACTATATTGGTCGGCAAATTAAGGCTTGGTATCGCTCCTGGGAATCATCGATACCTTATGCAGATATGGACGACCCAAGAGCCCACGAGCTCAAGGACTACTTCCTCGCTCACCAGCCCGAGCAAATCACCGCGAGTGTGGTGCATGGTGATTACTACTGCCATAACTGCCTATTCTCCAAAGATTCTAAGGTAGCAGCGGTACTCGACTGGGAGCTTGCGACCCTTGGTGATCCTCTGGCAGATCTGGGGTACACGCTGAGAGCCTGGCCGGAGGTAGAGAACGATCCGTATCTTGAGCCCACTGCGCCCACCGCCGTCTCAGGTTTGCCTCTCAGCGCGGAACTG
>Ga0213858_10000580_pt1 | contig 17449 bp, 12 predicted proteins | sample PICome_FD_160122 | JGI IMG/M metagenome (GOLD analysis project Ga0213858, IMG submission 160122) | Coastal seawater microbial communities near Pivers Island, North Carolina, United States - PICO245 | ecosystem: Environmental > Aquatic > Marine > Coastal | place: USA: North Carolina | collected... | reverse complement strand
CTGGAGTTCTTCATCGGTAATTTCACTTAAATGCCGATTAATGGTGTCGCGATCACCTCTTTTTGCTGGTCCAGTTTGGGCTTTTTGCGGAGACATCGCAATGGCTTTTTTTGCTGTTTCTTCAATCAGGGGGTGTAACAGCTCAAATGGCAGTTCATGTTGATTGAGGTAATCCTCTGCCAAACTGTAGAGGTGATTGCTAAAGTTGTTGACTAAAACAGCACCAAAATGCAATTGACGGCGTTGTGTTGAATTCAGCCAAACCACTTGGTTACTCAGCAGATGCCCCAGGTTCTCCAGAACAGTACTCAACTCCGGGTGATTGGACTCTAAACAAATTGGGATGTTTTTAAATGAAACTGCTCGATCCTTTGAAAAGGTCTGAAGCGGATAAAATACCCCTCGTTTTTCCTGACCACCTAATGCATCTATATCCACAGTACCTGAAGTGTGCACTAAAGCGACATCCTTGGGGAGCTGCTCGGATAGCGCGCTAAGCGCATCGTCTGAAACGGCGGCAATCAGCAAATCGCAGGGGGAGAGTTCACTTAAATCACCTATTAAGTTGATCCCATCAGGCGGCACTGGTGGTTGATTACGACTTAAAACTTGGGTCAGTGATACCCGGTCAATCCCTTTAAGGGCAGACACCAAATGTCGGCCCAGATTCCCGTATCCCAGAATGCTCACCTTAATCATGGTTCAAAAATAAAGAATAAAGGCACCGACCAGGTCAATTCTTAACATTTATCTATGAAAATCATTGGACATTAGTCCCTTAATATTGCGTATTTTTGCCAAAAATTTTGGCCATGCAGAGGAAAATTGTCGCTTTATTATTTTCTACTCGACTAACCGCTTTTTTGTTTCTGTTTTTTGCCGTGGCTATGGCCGTGGGAACCTTCTTGGATCAGGGTTATGAAAAGCCGCCTTCGCCATATGCCCGTGAACTCATCTTCAACGCTTGGTGGTTTGAAGCCATCATGGTGTTTTTTATGATCAATTTTTTTGGGAACATTGCTCGATTCAAATTGTATCGAAAAGAAAAGTGGGCCACGCTAACACTGCATTTGGCCTTTATCCTGATCATACTCGGGGCCTTCATCACCCGTTATATCGGTTATGAGGGTGTCATGCACATCCGTGAGGGGGCTACTGAAAACACTTTTTTATCCGACAACACCTACGTCTCAACCTACATCGATGGAGATTATCAGGTTGATGGGGTTTTTATGCGGCGAAATGTTCCACCAAAATTAGTTCGACTGTCTGAAAAACTCAATCCTGATTTTGCATGGAGCACAGATTACAATGGCCAAAACGTCGACTTGAGAATAACAGGATATTTCTCTAATGCCAAAGAGGGTTTAGTGGAAGATGCTACAGGTGATCTTTATTTAAAGTTGGTCGAATCGGGTGATGGCAGCCGACACGAGCACTATTTGAAATCGGGTTCTGTGACGAACGTCCACAATTTGTTGTACGCCTTTAACGCACCAACCCCTGGGGCGATTAATTTCACCTATCGTGAGGGCCTTTATTTCATTGAATCTCCATTTTCAGGAAACTTCATGCGCATGGCTGACCAGCAAAAGGGAACACTCTTAGCAGACAGTCTACAAACCCTTGAATTTCGATCCCTTTATCAAGTCGGTGGTACGGCATTTGTTATTCCCGATCCAGCAACACGCGGAAAAATGGATGTTGTGAAAGCACCAGATGGTGAGAATACCGGCAGAGATGCGGTCCGCCTAGAAATCACGACATCTGATCAATCGAAACACGTGACGCTTCTCGGGGGTCGAGGTCTTAATCCAGCACCGAAAACAATTGAGCTCGGTGGTCTGAGCATCGGATTGACCTATGGTTCTCGAATTTATGAGTTACCGTTTAGCATCACTCTGAATGATTTTATTGCCGATAAATACCCGGGAACACAAAAGGCTTATTCAGCCTTCAAGAGTAAGGTCACCGTCAATGATTCAGAGGCAATTTTTGATCACGACATTTTTATGAATCATGTCCTTAATCACCAGGGTTATCGTTTTTTTCAGGCCAGTTTTGATCCTGACGAGCGCGGCACGGTCTTATCGGTGAATCACGATTGGTGGGGGACTTACACGACCTATTTGGGATACTTTCTACTGTATATTGGGCTGATGGCCATACTTTTTGACCGCCATACGCGATTTAAAGAATTGGAGCGACTGCTCGATAAGGTCAAGCGGAAAAAACAAGCCTTGATGTGGTTGGTCTTATATGGTTCGATGAGTCTTGCGGCGCAAACTGGCCCATTGAGTGGACAAAAGGCCGATTCAATTGTATTGGCCAATGCTGTGGATCCAATTCAAGCCGAGGCATTTGGACGATTGGTGCTACAGGATGAGGGCCGAATGAAACCGGTGAATACATTTTCAAGTGAATTACTCCGCAAGTTGAGTGGTAAAAATCAGTACAAAGGACTCAATGCAGATCAAGTTTTTTTGTCCATGACTGAGTTTCCTATGCTTTGGTACGGAATTCCCATACTCAAATTGGATTGGAGAAATGACAGCATCAAACGTATTTTAGGGGTGCCCCAAGATAGGGGTGAGATCGCTTTAGTCGATCTGTTCGATGAGCAAGGAAACAGCAAGATTGATAATTATGTCGCGGTGGCTTCAGCCAAAAACAATCCTAATCAGTTTGAAAAGGATTTCATTAAGCTTTACGAAAAGTCCTATGTATTGAATGAGGCATTGGGTGGCGGAATTTTAAAAATATTTCCAATTCCAGGAGACGTAAACAATAGATGGATTTCATATCAAGAATTGGGCGAGGCTGGTCTCAAATCAAACGATTCTTTATTCATACGTAACATCATGCCCATTTATTTCCAGGGTTTACGCGAATTGAGAAAGACTGGGGATCAAAGCATCGCAGAGGAGTCGATAAGCGCCATAGAGCGCTTTCAGAAATCCTTCGGTGCCAGCATCTATCCCAGTGATGACAAAATTAGCTGGGAAATCGCTTACAATCGCATTGATCCATTTAATCGGCTTTATCGTTATTTTGGACTATTTGGGGTATTGATGTTGATGGTTATTCTAACTCAAATTTTTAGTCCACGACCCATTTGGACGTATACCATTAAAGGGTTTAAAATATTGATTTGGACCTTGTTTGTGGGGATGACTATGGCGCTCGCAGCCCGATGGTACATCAGTGGACATGCCCCCTGGAGCGATGCCTATGAGAGTGTTATATATGTTTCTTGGGCCACTCTGTTTTTTGGCCTGGCTTTCGGTCGAAAAAGCGACTTGACCATTGCCTCGACGGCTTTTGTGACTTCCATTTTACTTTGGGTGGCTCATTTGAGCTGGCTGGATCCACAGATTGCCAATCTTCAGCCTGTCTTGGACAGCTATTGGCTCATGATTCATGTAGCGGTCATTGTCGCCAGTTATGGGCCCTTTACCCTAGGTTTAATTTTGGGTGCAGTGGCGTTGATTCTGATGACCCTTGGGACTAAAAAGAATAAAAAGAAAATTATTCTCAACATCGATGAGTTGACCATAATCAACGAAATGGCCCTGACTGTAGGATTGGTCATGTTAACCATTGGGAATTTCTTAGGAGGGCAATGGGCCAATGAAAGTTGGGGACGCTATTGGGGTTGGGACCCTAAAGAGACTTGGGCCTTGATCAGCATCATGATTTATGCGTTTGTAATTCACAGCCGGTTGGTCCCTGGGCTAAGGGGTAAATGGACGTTCAATGTTTTGGCCATTTTCGCTTATGCCAGCATCATGATGACCTATTTTGGCGTGAACTTTTATTTAACCGGTTTGCACTCTTACGCAAGCGGTGATGTACCCGTTACCCCAAATTTTATTTATTATTTGGTTGCATTTTTTACGGTCCTTAGCGCCATTTCTTATTGGCGATGGAATAGTCTCAAAGCCCAGTAACCACTGGATTGATCATGAGCTCGCTTAAGATAAGTGAGCCGTTAATTGTACAGATAATCAGGTTGACTGCTGACAAGAGCCTGATCTTCACGGACGTGTTCAGCGATGTCTAGTTTTTCATAGAGGGCTTTTGTTCGCTCTTCGATTTCTTCAATGCTGGTTTTCATCTTTTTTGCGATAATGGCGTTGGTCTTGCCCTCAGAAATATATTGAAGCAGTTTGATTTCAAATCCATCTAAATCGTATTGCATGATGAGATTTTCTAAATACAGGTCCTCTACTAATTTTTCGGTCTTAACTCGAGCGCTGAACGCGTCTTGACGACGACTGAAAATGCGCATTTCAAGCTGTCTTAAATCATTTTCTCCTCTTTGTACTTGTAAGCGATAAAACAGGCTGTAAGTCATTCCGAGCATGAGGATGATTGCACTCATTTTAAAAAGGCCATCACTCAATCCTAAAAGAGATTCGCCCAAATAATTAAAAATGAGCTGATCCAGAAGGACAAAAAAGAATGGGGTAAGGGCGACAACAAAGAGCTTGGTGTAGCTATTGTTTGATGCCTGTTGCATGGCCAAAATGAGGTAGCGACCCAACAGGGCCATCAATAAGACTTGTGCCACATTGAGGTACAGTGGATTTTGAATAAAGCCGAAGAAACCAATGGCCAAAAGGCTCAAGCTGGACAATATAACGGATAACACCCCTGATTTTGGGGCCTTGATTTTGGCCGAAAGGAATTTATGGGCCAGGGCACTCAGGCTTAGGATGAAAAACCAAAGGCTAAAGGTTTCAAAGATTAAGTTGTGCTGGAATTCGAAAATAAATAGGTTGTATATGCCATCAAATTGAAAAAACAGAGTACCTAGACCCAATACACCAAGAGCGAAGAACAAAAATGTCTTTTCACGAAATACATAAAAGCAAAAGGCATTTAAGAGAATCAGCATTAAGGTAAATCCATAAAATAGGCCACTTGAAAATATGTTAGCTTGCTGGAACAGCACCATCGAGGAGGCAGTATTGTAGGAATTTTCTTTAACAACTTCTGGGTTTTTCCAGCGATTATGAGCAGTACTCATCTGTTGATTGGTCGTATTGTCTTCCAAAGCAACTTCCTTGAATATCTCAGAAGGTTCTTCTGAAATAACTTCGATGACGTTATTGCTAAACTCAGTAAAAATGGGGCTTAATGCCGAAATCCAAGTTGGATTCTGTTGATGAATAGGACCACAATGGACGGCTGATGTTGAGAATAATAGGCCGACAATCAATACTAAAACAAGTCGTTTCATAGTAGGTTAGTTAACAAATTTGGGTAGGGCTAATATACGAATTATTTACATTTAATCTATATTTTTTGCATTACATCGATAAAATATTAGTTTTTTGACAAAAAAATAAGAACAGCTCAAGCTGCTCTTATCTCAATTTTTCACAGTGGACCTGCCCTAAAACAGAGTTAAGGGCTTGGCCGGTCCCAAATGGCCTCTTATCCGACCATATCCTCAGGTTTGACCCATGCGTCAAATTCCTCTGCCGTCAGATGTCCTAACTTTATGGCCTCTTCTTTTAAGGTGGTTCCATTAGTATGCGCGGCATTGGCGATCTCTGCCGCTTTGTAATAACCGATTTTTGTATTGAGTGCGGTTACAAGCATCAACGACTTATTGAGCTGTTCTTCGATGACTTTGTGGTTTGGTTGGATGCCTTGAGCACAATGTAGATCAAAGCTGACACAGGCATCTCCGATCAGTTGAGCGGATTCCAATAGGTTTTTTGCCATGAGCGGTTTGAAAACATTTAATTCAAAATGGCCTTGCATACCCCCAACACCGATGGCTACATCGTTACCCATGACTTGCGCACAAACCATGGTTAACGCCTCGCATTGTGTGGGATTTACTTTTCCTGGCATGATGGATGAGCCCGGTTCATTGGCTGGAATGATAATTTCGCCAATACCGCTTCTTGGGCCACTGGCCAGAAGACGTATGTCGTTAGCTATTTTATTGAGTGATACTGCGATTTGCTTTAAGGCCCCATGGGTCTCTACTATGGCGTCGTGCGCAGCTAAGGCTTCAAATTTATTTTCTGCAGTGACAAAAGGAAGTCCTGTAAATTCTGCAATATACGATGCGACTTTTTCGGAATAACCAGCGGGGGTATTGATTCCTGTACCTACTGCCGTGCCGCCCAAGGCCAATTGGGCCAGGTGAGGGAGGGTATGTCGAAGCGCCTTTATGCCAAAATCTAGCTGAGCTGCATAGCCACTGAATTCTTGACCTAAGGTCAGAGGGGTAGCATCCATTAAGTGCGTTCGGCCTATTTTTACCACTTTATCAAAATCCTGTGACTTTGATTTGAGGGTTTTGTGCAACTGCTCTAAACCGGGTAGAGTCACCTGAACGATTTTCTGATAGGTCGCGATGTGCATACCCGTAGGAAAGGTGTCATTAGACGATTGTGATTTATTCACGTCGTCGTTCGGCTGAATGGTTTTTTCGCCTTGACCGATCTCTTTTCCAGCCAACTGATGCGCACGGTTCGCGATCACTTCATTGACGTTCATGTTGCTTTGAGTTCCACTTCCCGTCTGCCAGACCACCAGTGGAAATTCATCATTGTGTTGACCGGAGAGAATTTCATCACAGGCTTTTGCGATTAAATCCCTTTTTTCTTGACTCAGAACCCCTAAGTCGCAATTGGTGTAGGCGGCTGCCTTTTTGAGATGCGCGAATCCGTATATCAATTCTATAGGCATTGAGGCCGAAGGACCAATTTTGAAATTATTTCGCGAACGTTCTGTTTGAGCACCCCAAAGTTTATCTGCCGGCACTTTTACCGGCCCCATGGTGTCATTTTCAATTCTAAAGGCCATAACGCAATCTGTTTAAGCAGTACAAATTTACGGCCTTTGGGGTCATTTTCACAGGAAATCCTAAAATTTCCCTAAAGTCGATGTTAGGTTGATAAAGCTGTGGATAATTCCGAAAATCTCGTCGAAATAATCAATTTTTCAATTTATATTTGTGGTCTAAACAACAAACATGTTCGATTTTAATCAATATTTAGGATTCCTGGCATTTTTAACCATTTTGACCATTGGCTTTTGGCTCATGATTTTTCTGGTCTCATTTATTCCATACTGGATTGGAGGCGCCTTGATCGAGCATTTCAAGTTAAAGGGTGAAAAGTCAGCCTCGAAGGAGTAATTTTTCCTTAAGCCCCGGACTAACCCTCAAATCCCCCCTCGTCAAAGCTTTGAGCTCTATTGTTTCGCCCTGTGCGGTCTGATTTCTTTTGGTTAAAGCGATACAACAGACCCATGGTCCAGATGCGTTGTCGCCATTGAAAAACACTGTCGCTTTCAAAATCCTCAGTGAGTGTCAGACTCCTTCTTTTTCTGCTATTCAATAGGTCATTGACATTGAACGAAATGGTCATGGCGTCGTCTAAAAAGTCCTTGCTCATGGCCAAATCGATTGAGGCAATGCCCTCTGACTTGGTCTGAGCATTTTGATAGGGACCACGATAAAAGAGATTGGTTTGAGAATTCAAGTTGCCCGGCAAGACCAGTTTCATCCCAGAACGGGTGAACCAACTGGTATTTTCTGCTCCGTAATCGATACTGTTGAATGCCCCTTTAGTTTGAAAGTGAAATAAGTTGAAACTAGAATTAAATCTGAGCCACTTGGCCGGATTGTACAGTAGGCCTAACTCAAAACCGAGTCGCTGATTCGTTGAAAGGTTGATGGGAATGGTTCGAATCACGGGGATTCCATTGTCCGTAATTTCGCCCGTTTCTTCTTGTATACGTTCAAAGGATTCAGTCTCATATTGCCCGTAAACCGAAGTGGTCAAAGTGATTTTATTGCGTTTAATCATATAACCCAAATCCAAAGCGCTGGCAAAAGCAGGATTCAAATCAGGATTGCCTTGAAAAATATTGGTTTCGCTCGAACGTGATGGGAAAGGGTTGATGTACCAGCTTCTGGGTCGATTAATTCGGCGGTTATAGCCTAGAGATATGTTGCTGTTTTCACTGAGTTCGTAAACCAAATTTAGGGTAGGAAACAAACCTAGTAAGGATTTGTCAAAGTTTAAATTTAACGGTAGGGTCGAGCCTTGAGCATCCAAGCCATTGGCCTCTCCTTTGAGCTCAGTTTGTTCCAATCTCAAACCGGCTAGGGCCGAAAGTTTACCAAATTTGGCTCCGTACTGTGTGTAAACGGCATAGACGTTTTGAGTAAAGGAAAATTGATTGGATAAATCTTGATTGATGATAAAGGGCCCACTTACCTGTTCTTGTTCGCGCAGAAGGTAATCCGTGATTTGATCACGTCCATCAAAACGGAATCCCAATTCGAATTGCTTGTCCTGACCATAAGGCAGCACGTAGTCTGCCTGAGCCAGCAATCGACTCACGGTCTCTTTTTGATTGATGTCCTCCTTGGGTAAAGCAACAGCATCGGGAAAGATTAATCGTTCATCAATGGTGCTAAATTGATCTTCAGACTCTGATTCGTACTGCAAATCTGCCGTTAATTTATGCCCATTTTTATCCAGATCATTGACATAATTCAAGGCGTATTGAACTGAATTGTCTCGTTCGCTCTGCTCCTGAATTCGCTCGATATGGGTCAAAACGACATCACTTGAATTCCATTCCTTGGCCTGATTTTCGGTTAAATCCATATCGTCCCCTTCGCGCAAAAATATTGATGCGGTTAGAGAAGATTGCTTAGTGATGAAGTACTCAAGGCCAAAATTGGCGTTGAATCCTTTGCGCTCGCGATTGAATTTACGGCGCTCGGTATATCGCGCAGCACTGAAGTCTCCAGTGAAGTAACGGTTGTTGTAGGCTGCATTTCCTGGACTTTCTCTGGAGCGATACCCTAGGGTGCTGAATAAATTGAATCGATCTTTACGCCAGTTTAAAGCAGCAGTCCCGCCGTATCCTAGGGGTTGATTTAAGTTGGCTTGAAGCGAGCCATTAAGGCCTCTGGTTTTTTCTTTTCGCAATACGATGTTTAAAATCCCTGCCGTTCCTTCCGCATCATAGCGCGCCGATGGAGCCGTAATGACCTCAACGCGTTCAATGGCCTCTGCTGGCAGCTGTCGTAGGGCATCTGTCTGACCAAATCCTGCGATGGCAGATGGTTTGCCATTAATCAGAATACGAACATTGTCGTTACCCCGTAAGGCAATGCTTCCATCGACATCGACCGTTACTGAGGGCACATTGTTCAAGGCATCACTCACTGTAGCTCCACTGGTGGTCAAATCTTTACCGATGGTATAAATCTTTTTATCCAGTCGAATTTGAACCTCCGTGGTTTCGGCACGAATCACAACTTCGTCTAAGGCTTGCGAATCCTGATCCAACAATAATGGGCCAAGGTCAATGGACTTATTGATCTCAAGATTTTGAGTGAATGGGACATAAGAAATATACTCAATTTTTAACTTGAACTTGCCTGATGAAACCTCGATATCAAAGCGGCCCAGATCATCGGTAATGCCCCCGTAAAGGAGTTGGTCATTGACATCAATGATCCCAACGGTGGCATAGGACAATGGACTTTTATCGATTCGATCAAGAACCTGACCTTTTAAGGTAATCCCCGGGTTATTTTGACCTATCGTAATCAGGGGAAGCAATAGGGCCACAACAATAAGTGCGTTCCTCACTACAGACTTTTTCATGCGTATTTTTAATGCCGTAAGGATAACTGCATTTATCAGAGTAGGTAGCTAAAATTCTGTTAAAATTACAACAAGTTGTCTAAAGCCTCAACAGGTCTAGCAACCACCCCTTTATCCCCATAAATCACAATGGGCCTCTGCATCAGGCCGGGTTCATCAATCATTAACTGGATTAAATCTTGATCTGACAAGCCTTGATTTTTGTAGTTTTTTTTCCAAATTGACTCTTCACGACGGATCAATTCGAGGGGATCAATGCCTAACTTCTCGATGATGTCTTTAAGTTTTTCTGCGGACAGTGGTGTTTTTAAATATTCAATCGTTTTGAATTCCCTTGAGGATGCCGTCAAATAGGCGAGGGCTTCTCGAGATTTTCTACATCTAGGGTTGTGGTAAAGCTCAATCATGGTTATAAGTCGAGTTGTTGAAGAGGATCTTGAATTTGTTTGATGAGTTCCGCCGGAAAGTTCAAGCCCAATTGAATGAGCGAATGGGCCAAATCATGTCCATCCTTGAATTTGATTCCGTGAAATCCCAAGGCTTGTGCCGCCCTGACATTGTCTTGGTTATCGTCTATAAAAACAGCTCGATTGGCTTGAATCTGATATCGTTCGATCAGGCGAATGTATATCTCGGGATCGGGCTTGCGAATTCGTTCTTGGCCACTGACCACAATACCCTCGAACCACTCAAGCCATGGAAATTTTTTTTGGGCCACTGGAAAAGTTTCGTGACTCCAATTGGTTAACGCCAACAATCGATAATCAGTAGAATGTTTTAAAAAACTTAAAATTGCTAAGGTGTCTTTATGCGTCCGTCCAAGCATTTCTTCCCAACGTCCGTAATACATCTTTATGAGTCTTTCATACTCTGGATAAAGTGCGATCCGCTCACGAGTGGCGTCGGCGATTGGATAACCAGCGTCCTGATTTAAGTTCCATTCCCATGCGCAAATCGTGTCAAGGAATTCGTTCATTTTATTTTGATTCCCGCGGAATTCCTTCAAAAAAACATAGGCAGGTTGCCAATCAATCAGCACCCCGCCTAAATCAAATACTATGGTATCAATGGCTTTAGATACCAATTTATTCGGTGATATAAATGATGTCGTATTGGTAAGAATTACCTGAGGAAACCTCGCTTACGGCGGCTGGATAATCGTCATTGTCATAGCCGATTAAATAGCTGGTTGTGGTAACACCGTCTTTGGCAATAACAGTCAGATTATTCGGACTGTAAGGGTAAACGTAGCCACTAAAACCAGTAAAATTCACCTGGGTAAAATCCCAGAATAGATCGATGGTTCTCACCAGGTAAAGGGCCAAGTACTGCCCGTAAAATGGATTGTTTTTTGTGTCGTATGAAAACGTGTAGGCGTGGATCAGTTCATCGTTGTTGTCAAATTGATTCAGTCCAGTCATGTTTCCAGAGGCGTCATAGTCAAAAGTCAAGTACTGGTTTAAGGCATTGAAGCGAATGACTTTACCTTGGCTGTTGAGGTTCATCGAACCACTCACGTCTGTAACCTCGTCGATCATTCCTTCAAACAAGACGACATTGTCGTTGTCGTAAATAAGGGTTACATCGTCCAGAGCGTCTAGATACCGAAAAACGCGTCCCTGTAGGTCGTAAAAAAATCCCTTTTGATCTGAAACTCCTTCGCTGTCAATATAATACCAGACATTTGGATTGAGTTCGTCATTATAGGCTGTAGTGATTTCAAAACCGAATCCAGGGAGAGTTTCAGTCCAAACTTCCAAAAGCTCATTATCGTTGTATTCGTATTGGACGTTGGTGCCGTTAGGCCCTACTTCATAGGCCACAAGCTTTGGCAAAACAATCGGGTCTGGATCAATGGGATCATTGTTGTTGTTATTGCTGTTGTCATCGTCGTTTGAGCAATTGACCAGCAATAGGCTCAAAATTAAAATACTTAAGATACGCATGATGGGCTTCTTTAAATTTGAGTGTAAAGTTAATGCTTTCGGTTTAGTTTAAAGTTCATTGCTGTCTTGCTTTTGACCAGACATCATCAAAAAGGCCTTCAAAAATTCATCGATTTGGCCGTCCAAAACTGCATCGGTATTGCCTGTTTCGTATTGAGTTCGAACATCTTTGACCAGCTTGTACGGATGCAAGACATAATTCCTTATTTGGCTGCCCCACTCAATGGCCATTTTATTGGCCTCAATTTCATCGCGCTGTGCTTGCTGTTTTCGCAATTCTATTTCGTAGAGTTGTGACTTGAGCATTTGCATGGCTTTTTCTCGATTTTCCAATTGTGATCGCGTTTCACTGTTGTGAATGACAATGCCGCTCGGGTGGTGAGTCAAAATGGCCTTGGTTTCAACTTTGTTTACGTTTTGCCCTCCAGCACCGCTACTTCTGGCAAAATCCCAAGAAATATCAGCAGGATTTATGTCAATTTCTATCCGGTCATCGGCCAAAGGGTAAACATAAACACTAACGAAGCTGGTGTGTCTTTTGGCGTTAGAATCAAAAGGGGAGATGCGCACCAATCGATGCACGCCATTTTCTCCTTTAAGCCAACCAAATGCGTGGTCTCCTTCGATTTCAAGGGTTACGGTTTTTACCCCAGCCACATCCCCGGCTTGATAGTTCAATTCTTTAACCTTAAAACCTTGTTTTTCAGCCCACATCAAATACATACGCATGAGCATGTTGGCCCAATCACAGCTTTCAGTACCCCCTGCTCCGGCCGTGATTTGCAGTACAGCGCTCAGATCATCTCCTTCGCTGCTTAACATGTTGCTAAATTCGAGCTGTTCGATGGCCTCTAGAGCCTTTTGATAGCTTTGGTCTACCTGTTCCTGTGTTTCTTCACCTTCTTTAAAGAAGTCGAAATAAACTTCTAAGTCTTCGAAGTTGTTTTGGGCGGATTCATAGTCTTCAACCCATTTCTTTTGACCGCGAAGTTCTTTCATAAAAGCCTCCGCTTGTTTGGCATTGTTCCAAAAATTAGGGTCAAAGGTTTTTTCCTCGTCGTTTGCGATGGAGATTTTTTTACCATCTACGTCAAAGATACCTCCTTAACGCATCCAGGCGATGTCTAAGATCTTTGAGGTGATCTGCTGTGGTCATGATTATTTATTTTAAGACAAAAATAGTTTTTAGCGCAGCAAGAAGAAAACGTTTAAACAAATATTTAATAGTTTTAAGCAGTCACAAATAGACCCTGTTATGATGCGATTTCTTATTCACTGCATTGTCTTCTTTTTTGCTTGGTCTGCTCAAGCTCAGTTTCTGGAAAAAGAGGTGGACAAAATTATTTACGAAGGATTTTTTGATTTTTATTATCTCCCCAACCAAAGCAAAATTTTTCTCAAGATTGAGGAATCACAGATCGGCAAAGATTTTCTGTACGTTCATGCGCTACGCACGGGATTGGGGAGCAATGACATTGGGCTTGATCGTGGGCAGCTAGGTGGCGGTGAATTGGTGCGCTTTAAACGCTCGGGAAATCGTGTTTTATTGATGGCCCCGAATCTTCAATTCAGAGCGGAATCAAAAAACGCTCTAGAGCGTCAATCGGTGAATGAAGCCTTTGGTGAACATGTTTTATTCGGTTTTGATGTCATTGAGCATCACTCAGAGGCTTATTTAATCGATTTGACGAATTTCTTGATGCAGGATATGCATGGGGTGGCATTGACCTTGAGTCAAAAAAAACAAGGCACGTTTAAGCTAAATGCAACTAAATCGGCCTTGTGGATGGAACGGACTAAAGCTTTTCCATTGAATGTTGAATTTGAAGCGCTATTGACCTTTGACGGAACCCCAAAGGGTCAAGCATTAAAAAGTGTTTGGCAAGGATCTCAATTGTCGACCATTCAACACCACAGTTTTGTGGCCCTTCCTGACGACGCTTATGTAAAACGACATTTTGATCCGCGGTGTGGATCCTTTCCTATGACCTTTTACGACTATGCGACGCCCATAGATCAACCGTTGAAAAGGCAATATATCACCCGTCACCGTTTAGAAAAAAAATTCCCCCAACAGGCCATGAGCCCTGCTAAGGATCCGATTATTTACTATTTAGATCCGGGGACACCTGAACCAATACGTTCGGCTTTGCTCGAAGGAGCCAGCTGGTGGAATCAGGCCTTTGAGTCGATTGGTTATACAGACGCATTTCAAGTTCGCATGTTGCCTGAGGATGCCGATCCACTCGATCTGCGGTACAACGTAATTCAGTGGGTCCATCGCTCTACCCGCGGATGGTCATACGGGGCTTCAATAACAGACCCGAGAACGGGCGAAATCATTAAAGGTCACGTGAGTTTGGGAAGCCTACGTGTGCGACAGGATTTTTTGATTGCTCAGGGATTGACCCAGGACCCGTTTGCTGAAAATCAAATCGATCCTGCCATGCAAGAGTTGGCTCTGGCTCGACTTCGCCAATTGTCCGCTCATGAGGTGGGTCATACCTTGGGATTTGCCCATAATTTTGCGGCCAGTGCCTATGGAAAAGCCAGTGTCATGGACTATCCTCATCCACAAATTGTTTTAAGTGATGATAAGATTGATTATCGCAAGGCTTACGAGACCGGTATTGGTCGATGGGATAAAGTTACTGTGGCGTACAGTTATGGCGATGTCCCCGACAAAGTGGATTCACAAGCCTATCTCAGCGATTTATTGGACCAGGCTTTCTCGGACGATTTGCTTTTTATTACCGATTCTGACGCCCGAGCAAAATCTGGGAGTCATGCCCAAGCTCATTTATGGGATAATGGAGCCAACGCCGCACAAGGGCTAAATGATATTATGGCCGTCAGAGCTCAGGCAATCAATCAATTTTCCTTAAAACAGATCCCCGAGGGTCAACCACACTCAGTATTGGAAGATGTCTTTGTGCCAATTTATTATCTACACCGCTATCAAACTGAGGCTGCCGTGAAAATGATTGGAGGCTCTCATTACGACTACAGCATGAAAGGGGCAAAAAAATGGGAGAATAGACCCATTGTGCCAAAGGCTCAGCGTCAAGCTTTATTGGCAGTATTGAGCACGATAACGCCGGATGCATTGGTAATTCCTGCCCACATTGAGGCACTTTTTCCGCCCAGAGCGTTTGGATATGCCAGGACACGAGAGTCTTTTAAATCCAATATGGGGCCGAATTTTGATCCGATAACAGCCGCAGGGAGTGTTGCCGCGATGACGCTTGACTTATTGCTTGAGCCCACACGACTCAATCGTATATTTTGGCAACATGCCGCACAGGCCGAACAGATGTCTTTGGACGATGTACTGACTGAGATGACCCAGCGTTTTAATCGGGAACAGCCAAGCCCGGTAAAAAGAGCGCTTAACGATTATGTCCTAGAGTTGTATTTGAAGCAACTCATGGCCGTAAGTGTGGATAAGCGATCGTTGCCTCAGGTTAAATCACAGATTAAGGACCATTTAACCCAATGGGAAAAATGGGCAAAAAAACATCATCCTGAAACGGTCAGCCAGATTCATGATCTTTTGGATCAGTACTGGGAGGAATCGAATGATTTTAAGGCGTTGACGCCCCCGAAACTGCCTGATGGAAGCCCTATTGGAACAGACGTTTGTTCATTTTCAAATTTCCATTAATGCGCTGTTTATCCTATATCATGTGCCTGGGTTTCGCAGCCGTGCTAATGAGTCCTGTGAACCTCGAGGCTCAAGTCTTGACTCAGGACACAGCGGGGGATGAATCAGCGTCGAAAAACTGCTTACACGATCAAGAGGCCTTGTGGCAAGAGGATATTCAACCCTTATTTTCTCACAAAAACAACCCAGAACTCATAATTTTTCGTCACTATTTGGCGGAAGCCTCCCAGACTTCAAAGGACCAGGCCGGGGGTTTGTTAGAACAGCACCTGGTGTATGTGATTGAGGGTCAGGTTTTTTTGGCTCGACGCAGTAATCAAGAGTCTTGGCGTGTTATACCTACAGATTCCATGCCCTTTGATGATTTTGTCGCCCATCATTGGCCAGCACTGATCGACGACCAAGTCAAACCGTTTCGCTTAAAAAATTCACCATACGATTCACCTGAGCAATCAGAATTGTCCGAGGGTGATTCAATGCAGGGTATTTTGGGCTCAAGGCTCAAGATTTCTTATGTTTTATTCCATAAAAATAGGTGTGTTAATAAGGAGTTTTACAACCGTGACATCGATTCAAGCTTGGCTGAGATCAACGGTGCTTTTGTCTTTAATCAAACCCTGAAGCTCGTTGCCTTGCATAAACTCATGGATTCCCTATTTTTGTGAAAATTCACGCCCATGGCTGTCATCGATCCTATAGATTTGCGAAGTGATACCGTGACCCGACCGACTCCAGGCATGCTCAATGCGATGTTTTCGGCTGAGGTGGGTGATGATGTATATCATGAGGACCCAACAGTGAACGAATTGCAAGACTATGTTGCGGAACTCTTTGGGGCCGAAAAAGCGCTTTATTTTCCCACCGGAAGTATGGCCAATCAAGCTGCCATTAAATTGCACACTCAGCCAGGAGAACAGCTCATTGCTCATCAGTGGTCTCATGTCTACAACTACGAGGGCGGTGGTGTCTCGTTTAACAGTGGGGTTTCCTGCAAGCTTTTGCCTGGACCTCAAGGCTTGTTAAATGCGGATCAAATTGGGCCAGCGGTTAATCCCCCTGATTTTTATCACAGTCCGTTAACCACACTGGTTTGTGTGGAAAATACTACCAATAAAGGGGGTGGCGCTTGTTATGATTTTGAACAAATCAAAGCCATAGGAGAGGTTTGTCGTTCACTCGGACTGAAATATCACCTCGATGGTGCTCGATTGTGGAATGCACTCGTGGCCACAGGAGATGACCCAAAGGCCTACGGTCGCGAATTTGACAGTATTTCAGTCTGCTTGAGTAAGGGATTGGGCGCCCCCATGGGCACGGTACTGGTCGGTAAGTCCTCCGTCATCGATCGCGCCATGCGGGTGAGAAAGGTTTTGGGTGGAGGCATGCGACAAGTTGGATACATGGCTGCCGCAGGACTTTACGGCGTTAAAAATCAAATGAGCCGACTTAACCAGGATCATTTAAGAGCTAAATCCTTAGCCGAATGCTTGAGCGAATTAAGCTACGTGAAAGGGGTAGAGCCAACACAAACCAATATCGTGATTTTTTACCTTCACGAAAATGTATCAGAATCCAAATGGCTTGATTTTTTAAAGGCTCACCAGGTGAGGATCAGTGCCATGGGACAGGGGAAATGGCGTATGGTAACGCATTTGGACTATTCTGAAGAGCAACACGAGCGATTGTTGACCACGCTCGGTCTGTTCAATCCATAAACTCACTCAATCATTGATATTTTCGACCTCCATTTAATGGATTAATCCTTAAATTTATCCATCAAACGACAAACACCTTTCATGATTCGTCACATTAAAAAAACGATGCGCTTTGCAGGTCTAATTTCTGTGCTTGCCATGGCCGTATCATGCTCAAATAATACAAAAAAAATGGCACCAAGTGATTTGGCCCCGCCGATGGCCGACATCAAAGAAAAATATTTAGAAATGCACGGAGACGTGCGTTTGGACCCTTATTACTGGTTGAATGATCGCGATGATGAAGAAGTTATTGACTATTTAGAGCGCGAGAACGATTATCACCAGAGAATGACTGCCCATACCAAGGATTTTCAAAAGGATTTATTCCAAGAGATGAAATCCAGAATTAAGGAAGATGATGCCTCGGTCCCATATTTCTACAACGGTTATTATTACATCACCCGATTTGAAAAAGACAGTGAG
>Ga0213858_10000579_pt1 | contig 17458 bp, 15 predicted proteins | sample PICome_FD_160122 | JGI IMG/M metagenome (GOLD analysis project Ga0213858, IMG submission 160122) | Coastal seawater microbial communities near Pivers Island, North Carolina, United States - PICO245 | ecosystem: Environmental > Aquatic > Marine > Coastal | place: USA: North Carolina | collected... | reverse complement strand
CACATCCCACCTCCGCATCGTGTGTAGCACCTGCAATATGGCTACGAGAGCATGATAACTAGCCATTATAGTTGGGGCGGGTAGTAAGAGAGGGGATTGTGTCGGTGCCGAAGGTAACATTGCCATGGTAGCTCCTATCAATTGTTATGGGCAAAGTTTGTGAGGGTTTTCCCTCTCAACCGTAAAATTTGTTTGAGGGTTGTTTCCTCGAAAAATTTGGCGACCACAGGATGTGTCGCTAGTCACCGAGGCAAAAAGATTTCTAAACATGAATGATAGTTGGTAGAGTTTGATCACCAGAGATCTGATCACATCAAAATCCAACTCATCGTTGCAATAATGGTCGTAGAAGACAGATCCACCACATCCAACAGGGTTGGCGCCGTTGGTACTAGGGCATACCGAAAGAGAAATCCAGTAAATCGCTTCGACACAAAAAATAAGGAGGAGGACCTCAGCAACAGCAATGAAAACCACTTGGCGGCGAAGAAGGTTAGTATGGCGGAAAAATCAGCAAAGACAAAGCTGGCGGCTGTAAAAGGGGGAGGCAGTGAGGAGAAGAAGGTGGTAGAGCAGTATGTCCAGGCGAGGGAGGAGGAGGATGACACTGCGGTTGATCATGATCCGTATATGGGCTCCAATGATGTCAATTCTCTAGCGTCATCAGACAATGGTGAAAGAGCTTCTCTTCCAAATGTGAATATTGTGATCAGGGATGTGATAGAACGGAGGGTAGCCACCAGAGTTGAGGAACCCTTTCAACAGTCAGTGAATGAACAGGGATTGCCAATGGATATTACAGAGGATATGTTCTCTCCTAGTCAGCACGTGCCAGAAACAATTCACAATGGTTGGGCATTTCCAGAGCATGGCAAGCTTTGCGAAGAAGGCGCCAATCTGGAGTCGTTCTTTGAGGAAGTCTTCGAATGGGTTGACCATTTGTATCTCTCTAATACCGAGAGTCATGATAATTATACCAAACATATCAGCAATCTTCCTTGGTTTCTTGTTGGTGAGTTCATCGTTGCCATTTGTTGTTATACCAGCTGTTATTGAATAGAGCGCTTCTAACCCTAACTTGCCTCTACAGTTACAAGCTATGATAGTTTCCTCAGCGGGAAACATTCGCAAGAAAAATCCAATGAGGGTCCTAATTTGCGTGACATGTCGACGAAAGAGGGGAAAACTAGGAGACCTAAGAAGGTCAACAATGATTTCATGCTAAAACAGTGCAAGAGTATCTTAGAAGATGTGGTGCAAAACGTAGGTTTATTTATCACTTGCGACTCTGATACACCTCCAAGGATGTCCAATAATGACAAGAGATCATTTCCTAATTGGACCAGAGATGTCAACTTTATTCAAGATTGGAAAAGCAATTGCAAGTCTCTGATTCTTGCAATGGAGCTGACACTACGAAATGATCCTGATGGACAATGGTTTAGGAAACATATATGGGGTGATCTCAAACCAAATTTGGAAAACCTCTGTTGTAGCGGAGACGCAAAAACCGCTTACCAAACGTGGAACAACAAGTATAACCGGTTAATCCAAAAAGCCTATGCTGGGGTTGCTTGCAATTGGGAGTGGAAGTTGCGAAGCACATATTACAGTAAAACAAAAAGAGGCGATAGCACGGCTGCGTGGGTGCAAGAGTTTTTCTTCCATAGTCAGTACATGCGTGAATTCCGTATCACCCACGAAGCCCAGCTTCAAAGTATGCATCCATCTTATGTACGCACCTTGGAGAGAGCAAAGGAAGACTATAAAACATTGCTTGCTATGAACGTGTGGCCAGCGGATAGTAAGGAGCGAAAGGAGACTTTTGAAGAAAAGTATCCTGGTGTAGACATCACTGACAAGAATGACAATTTCGTTTGGGACGACATGGCTGAAAGTTTTGAATTGGCAAGAAAGCAAGGTATGTCGCAGACACAGCATGACGTTAATAAAGGATTGAAGTTGGCAAGAACTGAAGGTATGTCACAGGGACAGCGTCAAGTTGATAACATGAATATTTTCAGATTCTATGGTCGTGGGGGATGGCGAAACTTCTTCGTCGTCTTGGAGGTGCCAAGTGGAAGCGTCCGACCTGGGTCACTGCTCAGATGGAGGAGGGATGTTCGCAATCAGCCCAATGAGGCGAATGGGTGGAGCGAAGATGAAATGCGGGCCAACACTGTCGATCTCGCCAGCGACTTATCGAGACTACAGTTGCGATCTGCCTCTGAAGTCGAAAAGGAGAACGATGTAGCGTCTGATGAAGACACTAACGAGTCATAATTATTAAGTGTAACACCAGTCGTTATGATAACAGTCGTTCCCAACCCTAACCCTAATCCGAACCCCAACCCTAAGCAACCCACCATACTCCTATTTAGGAACTTCGTCAGCTGTGGGGGGCCCCTCTTCATCAGCCAAATGACCATATTCACTACTGCACTCCATCAGAGGCTGAAGCGACGCTTGTTGGGACATGTTGGTTTTATCGGCCTTGGTTGATGCGGCGTTCCTCTTCCTCTTCCTCTTTGCAGTTTGAAACTGATTCAGCATTCGGCAGTTGAGTTGCTTATGTTTTTCTAGAGATGCTGCAGTATTCTTGAATTCACCGTATAAGCTCGGGGTATTATCAAGTAGAGGAGGGATGTTAGGTGAATCTTTTGGAGATGCGACAAATGCCAACACAAGTGAGTCTGTTGATCCATTGCCGTGAACACTCAAAGGTTTTGATACGCCACAAACTTGAATATGATTGAAATAGTTGCCAAGGTAGAAACTCCTCGACTTCCAATGCATGATGCTTTGCACAAGAATCAAAGGATGCTGGTAACCAAGCCACATAGATTCATATGTACTAAAGACAGTGGTATCGAGGAGCCCATGATCACAAACGAAAACAATGTCAGTACCTTTAAGATTGAAATGCGATGTCGGGTCTCCTTGCATCATACCAATGGGTATTTGTCGCCCCAAAAGCTTTGTAAGCTGCGGCAAAGCTTCGATGGCTATCTGTGAAGCCAAGTAACATGTATGTTCATCCTCCTCGATACCAACCCACTTGAATCTTTTATCAAGTATCATGGCATGCCAGGAAGAAAGATTGAGGGAACTACCAATGTGTACACACTGGAAACAGTCCTTGTCTCCCAATAAGGCAATACTGTAGATTAACAGCCAATCCATGGCATATATCAATCCACGAGATGGAAACGCTGCATGTACGCGTCCGCTTCCGCCTCTGCCAAAGTTCAAGTCAATTCCAGTAGCAAGGTTTTCATAAGGGCAAGCGATCTTCTTAAACAAAACAATAGCCTTCCTAAGCTGGCTTGTTTGCAACGTTAACTCGCCCATCCTGGATTGATAATGGGGACTTGCTAGCGCTGCGGCAGTTTGAAACATACGATCCACCAAGTCATGGCAATGCCTCGAGAGCCTCGATCCCTGTATATTTTGAAACAAGGTGTTTCCGCCCAAATCCAACAGCTTTGCCTGCTGCATTGCGTAAGGCTCAGTGTCGCTCAAAGTTGAGCCCTCCATCTCAGTGCGATAGGATAATGCTATGTTTCAAAGACTTCTAAAGAAGTGGCAAGTTGCAAACTTCTCCAGTAAAAAGAGAAATGAGGGGCTTTTCCTCATTCGCTGCTTTTCTGAATGAGGATGTTTCCCTCATCACGCCATTTTCTTTTGTGAGGAAGTTCCTCAAGAGGAAGTCAAGTTGTTGCCGTTACCTCTTCATTCAAATCAGGGCCACAATTTCAAATCCAACTCAATGAATATGACAGAGACTAATATTGACGAACTTGACAAGCAATCATTCGGCTTCCGTATGCGCCCAGTGGCTGATCACTACTACCCAAGGCGTCATACCGATACCAAACAAAGTCTAGAAGAAGAAAGATGGAAGACTGAGTACTCTCCTTATGTCGAGAAGTTATCTGGTCAGGTTGTTCCTCGCAAAGGAGAGGCATGGCGTTTCCAACGCTTTGATATTCACAAAGCATTCAAGGCTGTCACCATGGATGTAATCCAAGACTATGTGTCTAGATTCGTCTCCACTGACATGATCGGACTGTATCCTCTTGCTCTTGCCGCCTACGGAACCCTCGCCCTTGAAACGATGTGCTATTTGTTCTATCGTTTTTATGCCCCGTTTATGAAAGTGAAAGTCGACGACGACGGGAATCTAGTATCACATGAAATTGTGTCAACACACACCAAACGGTTCCTTCTCCGCTGCGAGGCAGAAGAAAAGGTAACCCGGAGGATTTCGACCCTATTTAACCAAACAAACGATTTGGCATCGATGGAAAGGAGTGAATCAAGTAGGGAATACCCGGAATTGAATGCAGAATTAGGAGGTATATATCAAAACTTAGAGCCAAGGTGCAACCGTGTTCTTCTTCGTGAGTTTCAAAGATTTGTAGTGAAGATCACAGAGGACTTCCCACTCATTAAACAAGTGGTATTGGCCGACCTTGGCAGCGGAATGAATCTAGTGCCACTTTTTGCATCGGCTATGTTTGGTTGGAAAGGTCTCGGAATCGAGGTTGTGCAGAACAGAGTTATGCTGGCTGCACATGCTCAAAGAAAGTTGTTTGAACATGAATGGTTCCAAAAGTTGAAAGTTGCAATGTATTGCGGTAACCTTGCAGTATCTGAGTTTAATTGGGCTGGTATTCTGTGCTTTTTGTGCTGGGATAAGGTATGGCAGTTTATATACGGTTGTTATTTATCTTGTGTTTTGCGTCTGCTAACCCCTCTGTGCTTATGTCTCTCTCTTGGTCTATACCACTATAATCTCAGGTGTTTGTCGATGAAGTTGTCGAGAAGATCTTTAAAAACATCGAGGCTTCCATGACACACGACGTTGTGTTGATTATGTCCATCACTACTCGCAGTTATGCGCTCCGGAGACAAAAAATGGAAGAAACGTTTTCGGTCGTAGAAGAAGGGGAGAACATGAGCGTATCGATTTCCGGTGGAGGCGGAGATACATTGCGAGCGTTTCGGTTAAGAAAGAAGCCTATGCCTCATGTGCAAAATCTTGTTGATGACATGGAAGCACGTTTCAGTACACCAAACCGTAGCAAGTCAATGAGGGAACTTGAATACGCAATGATGAACGGGTTGAAAGGCACGAGGGCAGGAACAAAGAAGCAGAAAAGATAAGGAGGCAAGGCATGTTCGAAATTCTCCCACTACTTGATGTTTTCTATATATGTATTTGAGATCATTGTTATATGTAGTTAGTCAAAACACTAATAGAAGAAGAGTTACAACAGGAAGACTATTTAGCGGCTGTTTTCAGCTGTACCTCTCCATGATCCATAATCAATACTTCGACTTCGACTCTATTCCTATAGGTTTTGTTCTTCCTCTACTTCTTCAGTTTCTCGCCCATCTTCTTCGTTTGCAGTGAAAAAGGATTCATCATCCTCTGACAAGTCATCGCCGTTTGAATAGTTGTCCTGGCAAACCAATATAGATTCGACGTCAAAAGGTATAGTCTTGTCTGAATCGTAATCATTGTAAACACAAGTCAGCTTTCCTTCTGGAAATTGAACATTAATCCCTTCTCCTCCACCAGGGTACTTCTTTCCTTCGCTTCGCTCGAACACACAAAGTGCTCTCTGTGTCCAGGTATTGGTACAAAGGTTTGGCCATGTATTCATTAGATTGGAGTCAAAGTTTTCATTTACATGTTTGCATATATGTAGGAAATACTCGAATGCTTCTATCCCAGGTTCATTTTTGCCAATGCTAATCAACGCGGCGAGCCTTGCCCCAATCAGAGGTGAACGGTTCTGCCCTTTTTGAGAGTAGATAATGATTTGTTCACAACGATGCATTCCTTCGAAAACTAGGAATATTGCATAGATGACTCCATCAGTTAAGGGTAGTGATTCCGCATTATCTGGGTACTCCGTTATGCTTAGAAGCACTGTATCCTGGTGATACACTTCACATCTCTCTCTAGAGTTAATAACATCCTTCCCTTTTAACTCTCTCAGGATTTTTGCATTCATGTAGAGCTTACAATTGCATTGAACCAATGGCCTGATGGATTTGTTCTCTGTAGTAAGATACACATGAAGTGTTTTGCTGCTATTGCTATTGCTAGTGTCTGTTCGTGATTCTGAGCTTGATCCGCTTCCACTTCCACCGCTTCTAATTTGCAAGCTATGGTGCAAGCTTTTTGTGACGATTGTGACATTCATCATGCCCGTGCAGATAGGGACTGATTAGTGCACATGCTACCCCAGCTATTGACCGACTATTTGACCCCCAAGAAGTAGATGTAAATATTTTTGGTGTTTCCCGCCTCGAGGATTCTTCCCTCGAAGTCCTTGCTCCCTTGTGAGGAATCTTCCCTCACAAAAATCGTGTAGCCAAATAATCTAGCCATCCAAAAAAGCAAATAAATCATTAGTATAGCACGCAGCCTCTAGCCTCAGCACCGTCAGTAATATTCTAACTTGCTTATGATGAATATGCAGGAGACCCATCTAAACCTTCCAAATACAGGGTATTGCGAATGGTCATATGATAATGAATCACGAGTACTCCATGCCAATTTCCGAAAAAGAGCACGAACAGCGACGTCGTTGTCACAGTTACCCGTCATCACAGAAGAAGACGAAAATTTCCTCATGCTTATGATGGAAAAAAGTGATATCACCGTCATATCCGAAGGACTGGCAGATGAAATCAGTGCTAAACTATGGACTAGGGAGTACATTGTTGGGTGCATTGGGTCCGAGTATCATCATGAAATCCGTTCGTTTCAGTTTCAGAAGACAAATACCGAAAATAAGTCACAGACGCAGTATCATGAGGAGCGAAATTGGTATAGCATGACATTTTCTTCCTACTTTGACTACTTGGATAAAAGACGCAGTTCTCAAGAGATACCGGAAGAAGGAGGAATTGGAGTTGGAGGCAACAGCGAAAGAGATACATCGTTCCATTTTGTTGACAGCCATGGAAAAAAACAGAACATAAATGCCCAGGAAGAGGCTCTTGTAAGTGCTATCATTAATCTCATGAATCCGTGCTTGTTATATTTATATGTTAATAAAAACTTGGTCTGCATCGTTTTGTCAATACAATATTTTCAGTACATGGTCGATGTTGATATACCTAAATTACTTCCCCAGTGTTTTGAGGATTTGCAAAAACAGTTCAAGCTTCCCAAATGCCTTCCTGGAGGTGCCCATTGCATGATGAATGCGGTGCGTTGATTGATATGTGATCGATCGCGTTGTTTTGCATGTTGAAACATTTTATCTAACCGTTATTAACGCCGCTTATTCTCATCTTTAGGTAAATTTGACTGGAAGGAAATTTATGGGCCCCAATCTATACATCGGCGTCCCTTCGACTTTCACTCACTTCCATCAAGATGGGCATGTAAGTAGAATATCCTCTGTATTGGTCACCAGACCCACCATTGCATCTCATAACTAAGCAATCTCGTTTTTGCTTGAAAAACAGGGCACAGTTGACTCTTGTCATATATGCTTATCAGGTCATAATGAAGTAGTCTTGTTGCCACGTCTTTCTGAAAATGACAAAAAGCGAGCTCTTGCGGTTTTGAACGATTCCCATGATTTCATACACGGTGCTCTTTATGGCTACCCTCATGGAACAGAGCCGGTAAGTTACTGGGCCATCTATTCTCTACTATTGTAATTGTATCTCCTGCTCTCACGCTGTTCTATTCTCTAGGTTTCTTCATTTGATTGGCCTACAAAAGAACATGTTCAAAAATGGGTAGAGATGGGGTAGGTGCCCGATCCACCATGGTGGTAACTGTTGCAATCATCAGTCGCACTAACTGGAACTTTCCTTTTGTTGCTTTTTACCTTCAGATTCCGTCCTTCTGTATTCATTCTGAAGCCAGGCCAAATGGTCCACATCAATAAAGGGCGCCTTCACGCATTTCGGAAATTATCCACCTCCCCGTTGAAAAATGACGACTGTCATCACGTCCTTCGGCAGCAGCTAGTAGGATCCATAGTTAATTCGGAACAACTTTGCTTCAGTATAGCTTGGGACTGGGTGTTCAAGGGTGTGACGAATGAAGGCATCAATGCAGAAATTTCTAGCTGTCTTGAATGTTCTTCGCTGAACCGTGACCAGCAGGTGCAATCATTGGCAAGTCCCGAAACTGCACTCCTGTTTCTGGCAAAAGAAAACATCGCTAAACACAAGTCTGCCTCAACACATGATTCTAAATCTCTCATCCATTGCAGACCAACGCCTGTGTTGAATATGCATGGATTTGGGCCAAGTCCAATAACAGTTTTATCGGCTATTCACGGACCCCTGAAGGGGCTTGTCCAAAGACATGAGGAGGCTATGGAGTACGGAAGGAGACAAGCCAATGGGGAACATGCTAATCTTTCGATTGAAGGAACACCAAATACATGGCAAGACCTAAACGAGTTTTCTGTTGACCCATACGGAGCTGACGGCTTCATCTGCAAAATTTGTAACGGTGAGTTGTCAAACATTTACATGCATTGCGACGGCTGCGAGAAGCTACTGAGCCGAGATTTCAACATTTGCAGTGACTGTCATCAAGAGAGACACTACGAAAACAATTATCAAATGCTTCCTTGCGGTACTGCATGTGCATGGAATAGCGTCCTAAGTCATACTGGAAGTTTGCATGGCACCAGTAAACCAGGATCATGTCCTTGTCCGAACGGTTCACCTTGTCCGAAATGTGAATTCTGTACCAGCTGCTCGTGTCAGTGCCACAAAAAGTTCACTTTAAATTGTCGCTTCATGCGGATCGAAGACGAGCGTTACATATTAGAAGAGGTACAAAAGATCGTTGCAACTTCAATGCTCGAATGATGAATGATATATAAGGAGAAACAATTATACATGCATTCAAAACGCCAATCAGACATGAACAAGAGCAAGGCATAGAAAGTCAATAGTGGGATTTCTTGAGGTACAAACTGGAACGTACGGCGGCCCTTTTCTCGAACTTCAGACAAACAAAGCAGTCATGTTTTTTGTGCATGAACGCACAATTTCATACTGTTCATAATTTCATTGGCACAACCAGATTGCAGTACCAAGAATGGATTACTCTTCAATCGGAGCTACAAACCAGCCAACGATGAGCCCGGCAAAAGTCGAAAAGTTGGTAGGAAACCAAGAGCCTGCTCAGCCTTCTGACGTGAGAGTGAGAGCACTAAACGCGGAAACAAACGTGACTAATACCTATACCAGCACACCGACGGGAAATAACGAGGAGGATGACGGTACCACTGATGCACAGAGAGAAGGAAGTGATCATAAAAAGGAATGAATTACCAATGACCTGAAGCTGACGCTGAAGCTGCACGCAGCTTCAACTTTAATAGTAACAGCGGCCTTTTCACAGAACGAAAGACAAGATGAATATCAAAGGCTGAGTCAGTTATCAAGGATAATGTAGCTTTAGTGTATATACTTTTCACTCCAAGCCTCTACTCGTTTCTTGATGTTTTTCCCTCTTCCAGTAAGGGTTCCTCAAACTTCATTCAACAGCACGGTAGGGGGCCAAACAGCACCGCAGATAGGGGGCCCGCCCCTGCCCCCTCTAGCTCTTCAACAATCTTTCCTGCATCAACGTTTTGCTTGCCCCTGTACCCTGTACCTGCCTGGCTGCCCCTCTCGCAGAAATCACGAATCACGAGGCTTCCCTTTCGTAACACACAACAAAAAAGAACACAGAAGTGATGGTGCAGTCACCTGCAATCTCCTCACCTGATAAAAGTAGTAATTAAAAACCGATCAACTACCGAACCGTGGATAAGCGGATCAACACACCACCATGATATCATCTGGAATGGACGGATTGACAGTGCTTGTAGAAGCAGCAGAAGCAACGGAATTTAGTTGGCTCGACAACACCAGACCCGAGGAATTCTTTCCGGTAGACAGTGTGCATTATGAGTTGGCAAAATCATTCTTGTCGTGGTCAAAGGACGCTTCTTGTTTCCTACATTGGAGGAAAGATCTCCCCCTTGCAATGTGGCAGTGGGAATGGTTAATACTAGGTCAACAACAAGATGAAAAAAAAGAAAACGAAAACAGAAAACAAGCAGTTGAAAATGTCGGTAAGATTAGGAAACAATTTCATTTGGTAGCGAAGACAAAAAATAACTGGAATGAAATGGCTGCAACGATCGACGTGGCTATAAAAGAAGTTCTCAGGGATGGTCAATCACCTGAGAACAAAGGTGGAATTGACATGTTTGCAAAGTTTGTAAAGCATAAATTATGCTTCTGTTATGAACTTGGAACTAATCTGAAAACAATGCATGGGTTGCATTAAACGTGATTGAGATTTTCAGATGAATTTGGGTTTAATAAGTTCATCGTTTATCAATTGCTTTTATACAACTCCTGATTTTGTTTAAGTCCCAGATATTTGTTATTTTCACAAGTAGTAGAGTATTACATTCCTCAAACGCGCCTTCACTTCGCAACTTGAAATTGCATCCTTTCCAGACTGTCATCATCAAACAATTCTATCGTGCATCCGTCAATTCCTCACACCAAGAATATTTTCAGCGGGGGGTGAACCAAGTGACAATTCGTGTTGGTTCCCCTCCGCAGGGAAGGTATACAGTTGAGGGCGTTTATCCATGCAGAGGTGAGTATTGTTTGGAACCATGCCACAGTGACTTTCCATTCCATTTTCTCGGACTCCCATCCATACGGGGAGCGAGAATGCTTCGTGATTGACAGGAATATTAGCCTTCGGTTTGAATATGTAATTTTCTCAAGCTATGGAATACAATGCTGTCCCCTCTCATATGTTGTTTCAATACATTCAAACGACTCTATCTTAGTCAACACTGTTATACCAAGAATATTTTCAGGGAAGAGAATTCGCATTGGTTCCTCTCCGCAGGTTAGGAATAAGTAGTTGAGTAACCATGAGGATATGAGTGATATTTTGTATGGGCCCATTGCACCATCCCTGCAGGTATAAGAATAATACTCCAACCAGGTTTACATTGACTTCCATCACTAAGGCAGAGTGAGGGAGAGCTTCATCATTGTCGGAGCTATCCAATGTTATTTCTACATGTTGGCAGGAATATTTATTAGTCCCAGGAACAATCGAGGCAAGTTCCAGTTCCAACCTGCTGTATCTCTTTGCCTACTCAAATTGATGAGTCCAATCGGCGAATGATTCCCTGGGTTGAAAATATGGCACTTGGTGGAACCCATCTGATCTTCTCCTCGATACATTACAGCTGCATGGCGATTACCGCTACCACCAGGATTGCTCTTGTTTATGGTGGCAGCATAAAAGTAATCCAAATGCTCATTCATTTAGATTATCACAGGTAGTACGAATCTCACAACCCTCTGGGCTGATGCGTTTCAGGATCTTGGAGTAAGATGGATTTGCTGGATATGGTGACGACGGAGGCGAAGAAATGCGCAGCAAGCTGGCACACAGCGCCTGTACCACGGGAGAGATCATCCGGTACTTCTGATGGAGAAAAGTGAAGACATGTTGATTGTTTGAAGCGTTTTGAAGAAGCCATGGCAGCTTGGGCGGGATAGTTATGATAATTATACACAGTGTGACCTCTCTAGATGAAGATAGAGATCAGGTTTGGTGCTTTATCTTGTCAAGTGTCTGAAGAATGAGGAAAGCACCCTCATGTGCGCAGAGGGTCGATCCCTCTCCGCGCGCAGAGGGTCAACCCTCATCCGTCTTTGCTCGTGGCAGATTTTTTTCCTCATCGAACAATTTCAAGTAACACATCAACATCAAGTCTCCTGCACACACAAACAATGAATGCAACCATCTCTTTGGGGGCGTACAACTCTGGTACTCATGGGAAAAGTTTTTGTGGAAGGAGATGCTTCCGAAGCCGACTGCATAATGAAGAAAGTGTGCAATCTTGCCGGGGAGATGGCCATGTCACTACTGCACTCAAAATCGAACGCAGGGGGGAGGTAAAATTGTTTTACATGTGTGGAACTTGCTCTCCATGGACAGGCCTATCAATATCAATAGATGAAAGCAGTGGTGAAAGAGGTGAACTAATATCTTACGCTGATCAAGAATTCAAAGAACACCTCCCATGTTTTGAACATGGTGGCACCCATGCGAATGATTGTTGTTTCTCGTCTACCTGCAACGTTTCAGTTGTGAACAGAGTGGCGATTAGCTCTATTTGGCAGGCAATGACTGGAGCTCCAGTAGGGATGTGTCATTCGTGCACGAAACAAAATCACGATCTGTCATATATTTTGGTAGAGCAAAGTGGTGAGGATCAATTGCCTGGCTCTAGCTCTAGTGAGAATAATGAATTGAAATTTGCCGCTGATTTGCGACGGCTATTATCAGAAGTAGCCAAGTTCGAATACGCGATAGAGGCGAATCCTGTAGATGAAGCTGCATGTGTATACTTCGACGTCGTGATAGATGACACTGATTCGCTGAGTTGTACGGCAATAGATGAGATGACTAGGGGAAGTCTTGGAAATATAGAGAACTTATTAGATAAACTTGAAACACCCTCAAAGAGAACGACAGAAGCGGCCGTTGAGTCGGTGTCGAAGAAGCCAAAATACAACGAAGATAATAACACACAGGAGAGCAATCCGGGATATGACGGTTCCACTAGCAATGCAACAAGCCAGATTATCCAGATTGACGGGAATGCATACAAAGGGGAGGTACATGAGGGAGTGCCACATGGAACTGGCACAATGTTTTACAACAACCAGATGGCATTCACGGGACAATGGGAAGCCGGCGAACGAATACAGGGCCAGGGGGGCAAATGGCAGCCGATTGCAGACCTATGCGAAGCGTACGAAATCCAAAACAAACAGTTGCGTCAAGAGCTTGCCCGGGTAAAATCCAATTGGAATTCTACCAATGAATTGGCGGCATTATCAACGCATCAAACAAATACTAATAGTGGCGATAGCAATCGCATAGCTGGTCCCCCAGGTGCCGGTCCAAATCCACTTGAACTTACGCGCAATGATGAACACCTGACAATCCCTGCCGGGTCTTTGATACAATACGCATTCACCAATCCCGACTCCGAAACAGAGTTAACAGATTTTGCTATCATTAACAACGACGCCCAAGGAAATATTGTATTAGAGAACCGCCGGGGTCGGCTTACAGAGGGAACTGACGGGGTTGGTCCACAAGTGTTGTCGTACAAGCCGCTGGCAATTTGCGTTCTTGATGCGGACGGTGTGGGGGGGTACCGCGCTTACAATGCCCATAATCGAGAAGGTCCATTGAACGTATGGTATCAGGCAAACAATGTCACCGTGACAGGTTCCATACGCAAAAGTGATGTGTCTCATCTATATCGGATTATTTGCGATAGTGAGATGTTTTGGCAACTCAACGAAGAAATACGATTGAAGTTTTGGAATTATTTTCAATTCAAGAGTTCAGGTCAGACCGACTTTTGCCTCAGTGATATCTATCAAATGCGTCATCCAAATGAAACTCCGGCTCGTATCCTAGACACAACGGATGACGGCCGTTTCTGGTTGAGGCATCTTCTTCCAGACATAACGTACTTTCGCCCAATCACAGTTTCAAAAACAAACGTGTTTGTTGTTACTGCTGCGTATGATATAGTTGATTGGGTTAGGGTTAGGGTCAACGACATCAATCACAAGGATGTGGATAATGGATTCGAGAAAATATGTTGCATTAAGAACTTCATTGATGCTACGAGGGACCCCCTAATGGCATCACCCATTCGTTTGCCTTCGCTAATGGCATACTCCGTCGCGCTTATTCGGCTATTTGCGTCCGTTTCGTGGCATGAACCAATTATGAAAACGCTGAACTGTATTTTTTGCTCGAAAGACGAGAACAATAAAATACAAGTGCCAGTGGGTTTGCAAACATTCGTGCTCCCGGTCAGGATTCGTGATCCACGCTACGGGAATATCGAACTCAATTCCATCCTTCCGATTTCCAAGATCAAGAACAGTAACGATCTATACAAAGACAAAAAGGATAAAATACTGGTGGCAGCTGCTGGCACTGGCAATCTTCAAGTGGGCCAGTTCTTATCTGGAAGGAGTCAGGTTTTAACACAAATAGAAACGATTCCACAAAAAGAAACGATTCGTGGAGCCACCAGTGCAATGTTGGGGCTTTCTGCTGCAATATATCTGTACTTGAGCAATAGCGAGAGAACATTCATCTCTGTCATTGACTATCTTGCGGATTTGCCTTTGAATCAGAAACCACCACCGGATTTGAAAAAAGCTTGTGATAGCTGCTGTAAAAATCAAAGCATACTGAACAGAATCTTTGGAGGTGGGAAAGAACACCTACAGTATCATGTCGATATCGTAATCAAGTTTGCAGTGATACTTCGTGAACTCCGTTCACTCTCGACGCCGGACGGGTTTAAGAAGGCCTTTGAATGGGCGATTTCGAACTCAAACATTTTTGACGACGAATCTCGCATTGAAAATGCTGTTTTAGAGTCCAACACTGCCCTAGATGCCGACACTGCCCAACGCTGTGCTACGCTTCTGAGTAGACTGAGAGAATGGGGAGAAAAGGTGGAGAAGGTGGAGTCTGCCCGCATATTGCTTAACACACCTTCCGTTTCGTTGTATGCAGCAATAAAACAACTTGGACCAATCGAGCGTTTCTTTTATGGACCTCTTGCTTCTATTGCGATCTTCGAAGAACCCAACGTTAAGGTGGACGTTCGCAACATGATCGATGGATTGAATCTTCGACCGTGTGTAGCGGTCAATCCAGCAATTAGTCAAGATGTGTTACAAATGGTGAGACAAACACTATTCGATTGCGGCTTATACACAAGCGATTTCGATCCGTTTGTCATGGTAAACATGCACGAACCAGTACGGCTTTCAGACGAAGTAAGTTCTGTGTTCTTAAACTTTTTTGCTGCATATGGATTGCAGACACCGTCATTCCAGAGTAGTGCTGCACAAACCCTCTTTGCACAAGTGGCATGAATAGTGATAGCAATGAGAATAGAATATAGTTAGAGACAGCATCCCGTCCGTTTACGTTTGAAACTTTTAGATAACCTTATTGATCCAATTAATACTCTTTGATTCACTTCATCCTAACACGCGTCTCCTATAACTATAACATAGGTCTGCTCAGATATGATCATCTTCCTCATCCGCCTGTGATAACAGCTGGCACAACGTTGTAGTTGTACTCCATCGTCTGACTTAACTTTATCGCATACTTCCCATGTGAACTTTATATTCCTCGGGCTCAACCTAGCCAAGATCAGCACTTTCGTTTTCGCTATCGTTATCGGAGGGAAAGTTATAATTGATACTGCTGAAGGAAATCTCACTCAACCTTGTCCTGATGATGTTGATACCATCATCAGTACAAAGATTTTGAAATCCAACTTTTGTAACCATAAACTCCATCATTTTCCTCGCCTCCCTGAGCTTGTCTGAGCACTCCCAACAATTCCATAGATAATCCTCACCCGATCCATCTACCATTTCACTCCAAGTCAGGTAGGCATTGAACTCGTTATCGATTAAAATTGCAAATATTTCATTAGGGTCTTGAGTTAAATAATAAAAATCTTCAAGGGTTGCAACAACAAAGTTCTTCACCAAGGCAGCAAACGTTTTAAGTGTGTTTGCAGAAACCATATGGAATATGAGTATTAGTTTGGTTGGGTACTTATAGTTAGATGGGGGAGGACAATTGTCATAGATTTGATTAGATGGTGATGCAAACTAACCAAAAAATGAGGGTCGATCCTCATTAGATAGGCCAAAAAATGAGGGTGGATTCCTCATTTGGGGGCGCTTTTCATGGTGCCCACGCGGGGGGCCAACAACATGGAAAGTAGGTACAAATGTGCTCAAAATACCCGTTCAATGTCGAAAATACCCTGAAAACGACCAAATCCCAATCACGCCCTCTAGAGAATCCGATTTGACCGATGTGCCTAGAGAGGTACGCAGCTCGATGTTCCTACCAAGCGAGCCAGGTAGCAGCAGTGCGGGGTATGAAGATTATGGATCTGACCTAGGAGAGGGTGTGTTTGAGCTGTCATCTTGGGATGAGGCTCTACAACGCATTAAAGGAAATGACCCCAATAAAAGATACATTGCTCCGGGTAACAGAAATAATGACGCTTACCATGATGTTGAACGTATGACCGATGGTGAATGGGAGGAGCTCGGGAGGGATATATCTAACAACACTCACTTGAAAACGATGCATTTTTCACATGGATTGCTCAATGACCGAAATCTGTCATTCTTCTTCAGAAATTTGACGATGAGCTGCTCCTTGAAATATGTTCATTTAAACGACAATGCATTTAGTTCAAATGGAGTGAGAAGCATGGTGCCATTTCTTCAGCAGTCGAATAATCTTAAGTTCGTAAGTCTTGCAGAGAACAATATTCAATCGGAAGGATTCAATATGATGTTTCGGGCATTGCGTGATAGTCTCATTTATGAGTTGAATGTCAGTAGCTGTGGTATTCGTTCTTTGGAGATAGATAGTGATCACATTCCTAGACGGTTGAGGAATATCACATTAGACACAAACTGTATCAACACTGGTGGATGTCGTGAGTTAGCAAAATTGCTGCAGGGTGGAAATGCCGTTATGAGATCCATGTGCCTTCGTAACAATAAGCTTGATGATGAAGGAATAGAAATCCTGGTAGATGCGTTACAAGGTAATGCATCGCTGGTCATCCTAGATGTCAGGGGCAATAGTGACATAACAAAAGATGGACACATAATGTTGCTGACGTTAGTGAATAACATCTCCACCATCGAGGCAACGCTGCAATCGAATCATACCTTGAAGGTTCTTGAAGTAGACGATGACGAAATACAGGCGCACATCAATCTCGCAACACGAGGCATGCTTTCGGCTGGATGGGGAAATCCAGCCTGTGATAATGAAAGGAAGAAGCAGGAGATTTTGTGGAAAGTGGTTCAGACACAGCTACACAGTGAGACTAGAGCTCGATTCGCGGCCCTGCAGGAAGTATATCATTCAGTGTATAGCGACATAGACCCTCGTTTTCTTCCTGAATATCTTGCTGAGGTTGACGAATTTCATGGTCAGGGAGAGCTATACATTGCATTGAAATCTGTGATGTCGGTATTGGTTTCTACAGTTAACAGAAAGGAATGTATTCGTCAGCAGGTGGCATCTTGTTCACAGCAAATTGGGTACTATTTCAAACGAAGGAGAGAGCTCAAAAGTCAACTCGAGGCAATTGAGGCAGCAGAAGGCAGTGTACTGTCTGCTGGAACCGAGTCTCCTTCTACCAAACGCCGCCGAGAAGGTTATGAAACGCCGTAATCTGTACCTTTGAAGCCCAGTCACAAAGATATAAAGGCAGAGAGAGAGAGAGAGAGAGAGAGAGAGAGAGAGACAGAGAGAGAGAGAGAG
>Ga0213858_10000575_pt1 | contig 17480 bp, 18 predicted proteins | sample PICome_FD_160122 | JGI IMG/M metagenome (GOLD analysis project Ga0213858, IMG submission 160122) | Coastal seawater microbial communities near Pivers Island, North Carolina, United States - PICO245 | ecosystem: Environmental > Aquatic > Marine > Coastal | place: USA: North Carolina | collected... | reverse complement strand
TGTATGGCAGTAACCAAAATAGATATAGCTTCAAGAGCATTAGTAATGATAGGATCAAATCCTATTTCATCATTTACTGATGGTACTACTGAAGCATTAGTTACAAATACAATTTATGAAGAAGTAATAGAATCTACTTTAACTAGACATAATTGGAGATTTGCAACTGGTCAACAACAACTATCATTATTAGCTGACGCACCTACTGGTAGATTTGAATATGCTTATCAAATACCAGCTAATCCACAATGTTTAAAAATTTTAGCAATTACAGTTAATGACGCATTAATACAATACAATAGATATGAAGATAAAATATATTTAGATGGCTTTGGATCTCAAAGTGCAGTTATAATGGATTACATTTTTAGACAAAGCGAAGATCAGTTTCCTCCTCATTTTAGATTAGCAGTAGAATATAAACTAGCTAGTATCTTTGGTGGATCAGTAGCAAGAGACGCAGCTCTAGTTAGAGAATTTGATCAACTAAGTGAAAGACAATTATTAATAGCTAAAAATACTGATTCACAAGAAACTACTACTAAAACGCTTTCTACTGATAGATTTATAACAGAAAGAAGAAGCAGTCGTAGTGGACTTGTGGTCGGATAATGCCTAGAAAAATTAGACAAGTATATACTAACTTTTCAGCTGGTGAGATTAATAATTTACTCAATGCCAGGACTGACGCTAAAGCATATTTTGAAGGTGGTAAACAAGTACGCAATTGGTATCTATTAGATGAAGGTGGTGTCATGCGTAGACCAGCAACAGAATATATGGCTACTATGCCAGCAGAATGTAGAATAATTCCTTTTATATTTTCTAATGATGAGGTTGCAATATTTGCATTGTCTAACAATCGGTTAGATGTTTATTCCAATGCAGGAGCTGTTATTCAAAGCAATATTACTACTAATTGTAATTGGACAACAGCTCAACTTTTTGAATTAAACTATGCGCAATTTGCTGATACTGTTTTTATTACACATAGAGATAATCCAATAATTGAAGTTAAAAGAACTTCTGCAAGTACATTTAGTGTTTCTGAATTTGAATTTGAAGAAGATGAAGATGTGGTAGTTTCTGGTGCATATAAAACTCATGCACCATTTTATAAATATGAAAGCCATGATGTAACATTAACATTAAGTACAGCAGCAACAGGAACAGGTAGAACAATTACAGCGTCTAGTGGTTTTTTTACAGCAGATTATGTAAATCATTATTTAAAAATAGATGGATCTCAAGTTAAAATAACTGGGTACACAAGTCCAACAGAAGTAACAGGAACAATTATTGAAACAGTAGCTTCTGGAACTGGGCCTTTATATGATTGGGAAGAAGAACTTATTTCTATTCCTAGAGGTTATCCTCAAGCTGTTTGTTTCCATGATAATAGATTATGGTTTGGAGGAGTAAGAGATAAACCTTCAGCAATTATTGCAAGTCAAATTGGAGGTTATTTTAATTTTGATTTAGGAACTGGATTAGCTAATGAAGCAATTAATGTATCTATTGCAAGTGGTGAAGTAAATGAAGTAAGGCATTTATTATCTTCTCGTAACTTACAAATATTTACAGATAGTGGTGAATATTATGTACCTGTATCATCACAGTCTGCTGCAATTACTCCAGCAAGTATAGCATTTCTTCGACAAACACCTTATGGCTGCAATAGAGCTGCACCAATACCTTTTGATGGTGCTTCTTTGTTTAGTCAAAAAAATGGTAAAGCAATTAGGGAGTATGTATTTTCTGATGTTGAACAAGCATACAGATCTACAAGTGTATCTGTATTAGCTTCTCATTTAATTGATACACCAAAACAATTATCAATGATGACTGGTAATGAAATCAAACCAGAACAATTTGCTTTTTTCTTAAATAGTGGATCTAATGATGATGGTAAAATAGCTGTATTTCATTCTATTCGTGATGAAAAAATAGCTGGTTGGACTATGTGGGAAACACAAACTGGCGATAAATATCATAGTATAGCTGCATTAAATGATCAATTATTTGTTATAGTAAAAAGAGTAGTACCTTCAGGTACAAAATATTTTTTAGAAAGATATGCAAATGATGATAGCATTACTCTTGATTGTTCTACTACTACTACTGTATTTCAAAAAGGTACACCTTTAGTAAATGGAGCAAGTCAAACAGGAAATACATTATCGGTAGATGGATTTACTTCTGCACCACAAATACAAGAAACTTTTACTATTGCTGGTAATGCAACTAAATATACCATTACTGCTGTAACACAAACTGCTGCTGGTTATGATTTAACACTAGATCAAAACTTAGCTGTTTCTCCAGCAGATAATGCAGCTATTACTGTAGTAGATGGATTTGTTCATACAGTTAATGCAATTTATGAAAATACAGATACAGTATATGCTGTATATGGAAATGGATCATTAGGTGAATTTACAGTAGATAGTAATAATAGAATTACACTGACTTCTGCACCTTTCCCTACAGGTACTAGAGTAGGATTTAATTTTACTCCTATATTAGAAACTATGCCAATAGATAAAGAAATAGATACTGGGCCATTGACAGGACAGCCAAGACGAGTAAATAAAGCTATTGTAGATATATCTGGTGGTTTAGATATTACAATGAAAGCACAAGACTTAGAAGCTAAAGAGTTAGTTATACAACAAGTTGATTTTACTATTAATAGTGATACAACACCAGTAACAGAAAAAAAGGAATTTAACTTTTTAGGTTATAGTAAAAGTCCAACAATTACTATTAGCCAAAACGATCCTTTACCATTAAAGGTATTAGGAATAGCTATGGAGATACAATTCGCATGAGTGGAGTAGAAGCAGCAACATTATTTGCTATAAGTCAAGGCGTTCAAACAGTAGGACAAATACAAAGTATTCAAGCTCAAAGAGCTGCTTTGGCAAGAGAAAATTATAGAATAGCAGCAGAATCAAGATTAGCGTCTTTAAGAGCTTTAGAAGCGGAAAATCAAAGACGACAACAAGCTGAAGAAGAATTTGCTAACAATGCAGCGTTTCAATCTATTGCTGGTTATTCAGATGATAGTATGAGTTTTTTAAATATTAATAAACAAGTAGCTAAAAATAGAAATAAAGATATTGCTGATATACGGTTAATGGGCAAAGTTGTTGATACAAAATATAGCAGCATGATGTTTGAAAACAATTTAAAACAAAAAGATTTAGTATTTGGTGGTTATACTAGCATTTTAGCTCAATTAGTAAGTGGAACTGCAACATATAAATATATGAAAGGAACTAAACAACCTGATATAAATATAGGGTATCAGTATAATAGCAAAGGGCGGATTGGATTTCCGTATGGATTATAATGGCATTAGTTAGAGGAAAAAAAGAAACACAAGTTACTCCTAGTTCAATAGCTAGTAGAATGGGTGTAGTACCTACTTATGGTGGGGATTGGTTAGCAACAGCTGCAGAAAGTATTGGTAAAAATATAGATGTTCAAACTAAACGTATTGCAGTTATGGAAGAAGAAAAATGGAAAGCACAATTTGGTATTGATACTTATAAAGCAATAAATAAATTTGCTATGGACAATAGAGTTAATCCAAATGGATTTACTAAAAGTGTAGACGCATATGTAAATACATTAGTTAATCAAGTACCTAATAGATACAAAGGTTGGGCAAAACAATATGCTGGTATGATGGCTGCAAGAGAAGGCCAGCAAATAATTAATAGACATTATAATAATCAACAAGCAGAATTAATAAAAGTAAATGAAGATTCAAACCAAATATGGCTTGATAATACTTTAAGAAATTTAGAACAAACTCCATATGCAGAATTTGATAATGAAGTAATGAGTAGTGTTTTAGCAGAATTTGCAGAAAAAGCTGCGTCATATGAAAATATGTATAATTCATTAGATCCACAATATAGAAGTGGATTACCTACTCCTGATCAATGGAAAAGAAAACATCAACTAGGTTTTGAAGGAGCAAGATTAAATTCTAAAAATAGAGCATTATTAGAAGCTGCACAAATATTAGATAAAGAATATTTATTACAACAAGATTTAAATGGAGATGATAAATATCAAAAAAGTTTTGATAAAAAAGAAGGTCAAAAAACTAATGTAGAAATTGCAATAGCTCAAATTAAAAAAAATATGCAAGAGTATTTAAATAATCCTGATGTAGATAATCTTGATGGATTTAGTACACTTGTTAATTCTACAGGAGAAGAAAGAAATCAATTAAAAGCAAATGCAGAAGAATATGTAGATAATTTGTATAATCAAATGAGTACTGAGCAAAATAATATTAAAAACGCTATTGCAGCTGAGTATAAAGAAAATATTAATGTAATAGAATCTAGAGTAAAAAAACCTTACACATCTATTACTGATGAACAACTTTTAAGAGAATTAAATTTAATAAATGCTACAGTAGAAGATAGAGAAAGAATAACTTTAGAAAATACAAAAAGTAATATTATAGGTGCATTAAGTAAAGTTCTTTTTAGTTCTGATCCTAATACAACAGAAATAATGTATAAAAATAAAGATTACAATATAGGTCAATATAATAAAACTTGGACAGGAACTATAGGTAGAATTAAAGAATTAATGTTAGCTAATGGAGTTCCTGAAAGTGAAATTAATGACCAAGAAATTAAAAATCAAATTATAGAACAACATATATATGATATGACTGGAAGAACATCTAACACATTATCATTGGAATATGATTTTGTAATGTTAAATAATGAATTAGTAGCAGATGAAAGCAAAGGTCATTTCTTTCAATTAAAACAATATGCATTAAACATGGGTGTTGTTCCTCCTATAATAACTGAATACATAACTGAAAATTTAAACAATCCATTAAATTTAGAAAAAGAAGCAAATAGAGATTCTCTTATAGAAATAGCTGGTATGCTACATTCTTTACAAGAAGTGCCTTCAGTTGCAGGTATGGGAATAGAAGGTGTATCTAAGGAACAACAAATGTTACTTGCTGAATTTTATAAAGATTATAAAAATTATAGAGAAAATACTTCAGGTGGTATTATTGAAAGTGATTTTATTAAAAATTGGTTTGAATTACATAATGAATATACACAAGATGAATCAGATAAATTATTAAATGTTTTTAATGATAAATTAAAAGACTTAGATCAAGATGTATTAGCTAATCAAATGAGACAACATATGGAAATGGCTGCTATATCTATATTTGGTGTAAATTTTGGAACAGCTATTGGTACTGGTGTAGTACAAGAACCAGCTGTTAAACCATTAATTGATGTACCAATATTAAATATATTTAAAGTTAAAGATTATGAAAAAGAAGAATTGCAATATAATGTTATGGTAGAAGAACTATTAGATAGATTACCAAACTATATGGTATCATATTATAAAACAAGAGGTAAACCAGTAACAGAAAAAGATTTAAAAGTAAGAACTGTAAGAGAAATTGAAAATGATATTAATGAAATTGTTAAGTTTGCTCTTAGTGATCTTAATGCTGAAGGGTATGGGTTTGAATAATATGGCAAAAGAATTAGTACAATTTCCTATAATGCAAACATACAGTAAGTATCTTACTGAAGATGAAATAAAAACTGACGCAGTAAAAACTATACAAAATAGATTGTTTGGTATGAGTGAAGAAATAAGAAGAGAAATGGGTATTACTGAAGAATTTATGGATCAAAATAATTTATTTCAAATGATTGATGACAAAAGAATAAGATTTACTTATGATAAAAGCTCAGGAGTAAACAGACCAGCATATAGAATAAGAGTAGATTATGATGGTGATGGAACATTTTATGACTTATCAAATGATCAAGATTCATTATATGCGCCATATGATTTTTCAGGAAGTAAACCTGATTATTTAGAATTTAGCCCTGATAATTTAAGAAGTGACGCATATAAAAGCGAATGGGGAGAAGGATTTTTAGAAAGAAAAAAAACATATGATAGAACTATTGGTGATGGTTGGTTCTCAGAAAGCAGAAGGCAACTTGCAGAATTTGCAGGATTTACAATGTTTAAATTAAAAAACGATATTCATAATTTAGGTAGAGAAGGTGCAGAAAAAGTAGCAAGTTTAATACCTGGACTAGATTATAATTATGATAACTGGGAAGAACAATCACAAAAAATTTTAAAAAAAGTTAATCAATTTAATAAATTAGGAATTACATATACTGATGGTGCATATAATTTTATTATTGATAACGAAGAAGGTGGAATATTTAAATTTGAAGCATATGAAAATATAGCTGGTGATATTACTATTGGTTATGGTTTATCACTTAAAGATAAAAGTGTTGTTAATGAACTTGTTAGCAGAGGTTACAATATAGAAAAACTTAAAAATAAAACTGAAAAAATTACCAAAGAAGATGGTGACGCTATTACTAGAATAAAAGTTAGTGAAGCAAAAAAAATATCTAAACAAAAAATGAAAAATTTAGGTGCAGATATTAGTGGAGTTAAAAATGGTTTATTACAAATTGTATTAGCAGATATGCAATATCAAGGATTATTAGGGCCAGCATTTACAGAAGCATTAGCTAACTTTATTAATACAGGTGATAAATCATATTTAGGAACATATACTCCATATACAGCTGATGGTAGTGCATTAAGAAAAGAAAATCCTAAATATGCAACAAGAAAAGTAACTGTATTACAAGAATTGTATAATGATGGTTTGGCAGCAAAAGATGATAACAAATCTGGTATATTTGTTAGAAATGATAAGAGAGCAAAAATATTATTAGCTTGGGTAAATGGTCAATATACTAATACCGTACAGGAAGATTAATGCCTGAAGTTGGTATTGGTGGTGGTCGTTCTTTTAGAACATACTCAGATATAAAACCAGTTGATAGAACATCTGCATTTGAAGATATTTACCAAGCTGGAGTAAATTTTGGTACAGGAGTAATTGATGAAAATACATTAACTCTTGGAGCATTATATGCAGCTAAAGCTATTAGAGGAACAACCTCTATGTATGACTATGATCCTGATTATAATATATTTGCAGATCCTCAGTTAGATCAATTTAAAGATTACTTAGGTAATTTTATGCATAGTAATAATGCAGAACATACAAAAGTATTGATTCAAAAGTTTGTAGAAAAACAACAAAAAGTTGGTGGATCTCCAGCTTATATTATTGGAAGAATAATTGGTGGATTATTAGATCCTTCTAGTTTGTTTGCTTTTACTAAAGCTGGCAGTTTATTAATGACAGGTAGCAGATTAAAAAGAGCTGCTGGATTTGGTGGTATAGTAACTGCTGAAGAATTATCAAAAAGAATGTTAACTGATGAAAGACCAATGCATGAAACAGCTTTAATTAGTGCTGGTGGTTTTATTATACCAGCTATGTTTCCTAGTATTCCTAAAAATGTAGGTAAAAAATTTGATGATAATGCTAATGCATTAGATAAAACTGATGAAATTATTTTTGATAGTAAAAATACAGTTGGTGCTGCAGCAAGAAAAAATAATGAATTATTAAAAGAAGAAGAATTACAAGCATTAAATAAAATTAAAAAAACTGGATTAGGATTTATAGCAGAAGATTTTCCTATGAATCCAATAGTTAGAGTATTGCAAAAAGGAATTAGTAATGCGCAAACATTTATAGAAAATGTTTTAGATAATCCATTATATCAAATTAAAAATGCACAAAATAAAACATCTGTAGCAGAAACAATAGAAAGAAGTATATCTGCTAGGTTTACTTCATTAGTATTAAAAAACACTACTATTATTGAAGGTGCATATTCAGAATATTTAAAAAGAATGGGATTAAAAGATCAAGGTTTTTTTGAAAGAACATTTGATTATAAAAAAGGAACTGGCAAAGGTAATGCTTCTATATTATCACCTAAACAATTTAGAAATGAAATTACATTATATAGATTAGGTAAACAAGAAGTAGAACCAGAAGTAATAAAAGCGTCAAAAGGATCTGATGAATTTTTTAATATTATTGGTAAAGAATATGAATCATTAGAAATAGTACCAGCATGGGTAAATACACAAATACAATATTTACAGTTATTAGAAGTAACAGTTAAAAATGCAGATGTTAAAGCAAGTATTGCTGCAAGAATAAGAAGATTAGAAAAAGCAAGAGATGATATAAAACAAAACGGTATTTTAAGAAAAGATACTTATGTTCCTATTATTTATAGAAAAGATGAAATAAGCAGAAGGTTTGATGAGTTTTCAGATCTTATGCGTAGATCAATAACTAAAGCTGGTTTAAAATTAGATGATGATGAAATAACAAAAATTATAGAAGATTTTTTAGAATATCAACCATACATAGCTTATGAAAATTTAGCACGACAATTTAAAAGATTATCTAGATTTTCTACAATGGAAGCTAGTGAAAAAGAATTATTAGAAACAGAACTATTAACTAAAATGGATAGAATTTCTGCAAGATTTAGAGCTAGAAATTTAAATATTGATTATCAAGATTTAGCTAAAGCTGGTTTTGTAGAAACAGATATTAATATAATTAATAGAATGTATTACAATCAAACTATACCTGATATTGAAATAACAAAAAGATTTGGAGATCCAATGGGATATGGATCTAACTATCAAGCTGGAAAACATATTGTTGGTGTTAGACAAATAGCAGAAGAATATGATGATATGATTGAAGATAGTTTAAAAATTGTAGATGGTAAAAAAGTTGCAACAGCAAAAACTAAAAAATTAATAAAAGAAAAAGATGAAATATTAGAAGATTTAGACGCTTCAATATCATTAGCTAGAGGTACTTATGGATTGCCAGAAGATCCAAATAGAAGTGTAAGTAGAGGTATTAGAATGTTTAAATTATATAATGCTATGTCAATGCTTACAGGAATAAGTCAAGTAGTTGATACAGCAAGATTAATTTCTATAAATGGAATTACTAAAACATTTAAATTATCTTGGGAAATGTATACTAGCGGAATGGCTAAAGAAATATTTAAAATGTCAAAAAGATCAGCAAATCTTGGTGGTGAAGCATTAGATATGGCTAACAGTCAAAGAGCTATGTCAATGTATGGAGTAGATGACGCATTTGGGGTATTTAATAAATTTGAACAAGGTGTAAGTAAAATGGGTAATTTATATTTTACTTTTTTAAATTTATCTAATCCTTGGAATACTGGTGTTAAAACTATGGCTGTATTTTTTAATGGAGCTAGAATGTTAGAATCAATAGAAAAATTAGTTTTAACAGGTAAATTAGATAAAGTTAATTTAATGCGGTTAAGAAACTTAGGCATTACAGATGATTTAGCTAAAAAAATATATAAACAATATACAAAACATGGTTATGGTAAAAATGCTAAATCATGGAAAGGTGTAGGTGAAAACTATAAACATATGCGTGTTGGTAATACTGATGTTTGGGATCAAACAGATGAGGGTATTGAAGCGGCAAAAGCATTTCATGCTGCATTAGGTAAACAAGCAAAAATAGATATAGTAACTCCAGGCAAAGGTGATGTGCCATTATGGGCAAACACAGAACTTGGTGGTGTTATATTACAGTTTAAAAAATTTGGAATAGCGTCTACTCAAAGAATGTTATTTAGAGGTTTACAAGAAAGAGACGCATTATTTATGCAAAGTATTTTAATGTTAATGGCAGCTGGTGCTATGGTTGACGCATATAGACAAAGAGCATTTAATAGAAGTTATAGTAAAAAACCTATGGGTCAAAAACTTGTAGACGCATTTGATAGATCTGGTTTAGGTGGATATTTTTCAGATATTAATAATGCGGTTGAAAGACTTAGTAATAATCAAATAGGATTTAGACCATTACTTAATGCAAAAAAACCATATGGAACATATAATCAAAGAAAAAATCTTGGGCCATATGGTATGCCAATAGCTGATGTTCTTGGCCCAACTGCTTCTCAATTAGAAAATATAGCAGATATTGCCTTTACTTGGGGTACAGGTAAATACAATCACCACACAGCTAGGAATGTGCGTAGACTTTTACCTTTTCAGAATGTATGGTTTCTTGATTCATTATTTGATGAGATAGAACAAAAAGGACTTAGATGAGCATAACAATATCAGATACTTCACCTAGAGTACAGTATACTGCTACTAGCAGCCAAACAGTATTTACTGTTCCTTTTGAGTTTTTTAATGATGATGATTTAGTAGTTATTCATACAAGTTCAGGTGGTGTAGATACTACATTAACTAAAGCTGCTAACCCAACATTAGTAACACAATATTCAGTAAGTGGTGCTGGAGAGTCTGGTGGTGGTAATATTACATTAGGATCTGGAGCTACTGCTGGTGATACCTATACTATATTAAGAGAACTAGCTATTGCTAGAACTACTGATTTCCCTACTTCTGGTACATTCCCAATAGAAACACTTAATACAGAATTAGATAAAATTGTTGCAATGATGCAACAAAATGAAAGAGATTTTAATTTTACTGTTAAATCTAAATCTAGTACATCAACAGCGTATGGTTTAACATTTCCAGAGTTGGTCGCAAATAAACTGCTAACGGTAAATAGTGCTGGAAATGGATTAGAATTTTCACAAGAAATAGGTAACTATAGAGGTAACTGGGCTTCAAGTACTGCATATGTTCAGAGGGATATTATCAAAGATACTACCAATGGTAATATATATATAATTAATACCAATCATACCTCAAGTGGATCGCTACCTATATCAACTAATGCTAATTCTTCTTATTATGATTTATTAGTAGACGCTGCTAGTGCTACTTCATCAGCAACTGCGGCAGCAGCTAGTGCTACAGCAGCAGCAAGTTCGGCTACAGCGGCAGCAACTTCAGCTACTAATGCAGCGACTAGCGCAACAAATGCGGCTACATCAGAAACTAATGCTGGTACATCAGAAACCAATGCTTCTACATCAGCTAGTGCGGCTTCTTCATCTGCAAGTGCTGCAGCAACAAGTGCAACTAATGCGGCTACTTCTGAAAGTAATGCTTCTACAAGTGCAACAGCAGCTGCTTCTAGTGCAACGAGTGCGGCAAGTAGTGCAACGACAGCAACTACGCAAGCAAGTGCTGCTAGTACCTCTGCTACCAATGCGGCTACCAGTGCTACTAATGCTTCTACGTCAGAAACAAATGCAGCAGCTTCTGAAACTACTGCTACGACTCAAGCTAGTAATGCGGCAACTTCTGCTACAAATGCGGCAACGTCTGCAACTGCGGCCCAAACTGCTCAAGCAGCAGCTGAGGCAGCAGCGGATAATTTTGATGATACATACTTAGGAGCTAAAGCTAGTGATCCTAGCGTAGACAATGATGGTGATGCATTGACAACTGGTGATTTATATTTTAATACAACAGCTAACGAGTTAAAAGTTTATAATGGCAGTTCATGGCAAACTGCCGCAGTAGACGCAAGTAGTTTTGCTTCTGCTGGATTTGCAATCGCCATGGCAGTAGCTTTATAAGGAAATATAATGGCACAAAATTTTAGAAGATTTACTGGAAATAATATCGGTACTTCGCCATCTACTATTCTTACTGCTGATTCTTATGATACAATAGTAGGTATTCATGTAACCAATATTCATACATCTGCAATTAATGTTGATGTATATATTAATGATGGTGCTAATGATATTTACTTAGTTAAAGCAGCTCCAGTGCCTGTAGGCGGAGCTTTGCAAGTTTTAGGAACAGGAAAAGTAGTAGTGCAATCTGGTGATGCATTGAAAATAGTTTCAGATACAGCTGCAAGTGTTGACGCTTGGGTATCTTGTGTAGACGCAATAAGTACATAATATGGGATATATAGGATCACAACCAGCAACTAACTTTGAAACAGTTAGAAAACAGGTATCTACAACAAATAGTGGAACAACTATTACGTTAGATTATTCTGTTTCTAGCGTTCAAGATATATTGGTAACAGTAAATGCTGTTGTTCAAAGTTATGATAACTATAGTGTAAGTGGCACAACACTTACTCTTGGTGGTACTCTTAATAATGACAGAGTAGAGATTCTATATGTAGGTAGAACATTCCAAACTGTTAGTCCTGCAGTCGGAACAGTAACCAATGACATGCTCGCAGGTAGCATAGCAAACTCTAAACTTGCTAATAGTTCCATAACACTAAATGGTAGTGCTGTTAGTTTGGGTGGTAGTGCTACTATTAGTGGTACTCATGTTTTACTAGATGATACTTATATTTCTAGTTCAACAGCAAGTGTAACTTATTCATCATCTTTAATTACAGATACTTACGAACAATACATTATCACTGGCTCTGCTATTCAAATGGCTAGTAGTGGTGGAGGTAACCTACAATTAGCTGTTAGCACAGATAATGGCAGTAGTTATTATACGACTAATGGTAATTACAAAAGAACAGTACAAGTTGGTCAAACAGGTGCATCTGCAAATACTACAATTAACCGAGCTGGAGATGACGCTATTGTTGGAATAACAGGTAATGGTTATGATTTTGGAGGTGGCGTAGCTTACGGAAATTGTGGTTTCGTTGTTCGTTGTTATAATCTAAGAAATTTAGATACAGGCAGTGGAGCAAGAAGATTGTTTGATGTTAGGTCATCTTATGCAGATAAAGACAGTAGCGAATATGTTTACAATTCTGGAACACATTTTTTTGGAGGTGCTACAGGAGAAATAAATAATTTAAAAATTCAATGTTCACACAGTAACACTATAGGTGAAGGTGAATTTAGATTGTATGGAGTTGTGTAATGTATAAAATAATAGATGGTCAAAAAATAGAAATGACAGCAGAAGAAATTTCTGCACATAATTCTTGGTCAGAAACTGAAGAACAAAAATTACAAAAAATAAAAGATTTACGATTAGATAAATTAATGGAAACTGATTGGTGGGTTATGCGTGGTAATATGACAGAAGAACAATCTACTTACAGACAAAAACTAAGAGATATTCCAGCTGATTACGATAGTTCAAAATATGATGAACTACTTGCTAGAGATAGCGATGGAAAATTAACACATATAGTATGGGAGAAACCATAATGCCTTTTACAACTTTAGATTTATCAAAACAATCAGGTACATCACTTCCTAGTTCTATTGTAACAGCTAGTGGATTAACGACTGGTAAAGTTTTACAAGTAGTAAATGCAACTCAAACAAGTTCACACAGTACAAGTTCTAGTTCCTATTCTTCAATAGGTTTAAATTTAAACATCACTCCATCAAGTTCTTCTAACAAAATATTATTATTATTTTCAGCAACTATTGATACGGAAGCGTCAGGTAGACAAGGAGATATTACAATTTGGAGAGAGATTTCTAGTAGTAATGTTGCAATTAACGGTAATGGTTTTATGCAAATATATAATAGTGCAGGAAGAAATGTATCAAGTGGTACTTTTAATTATTACGACTCTCCAAGCACAACTAATCAGATATTGTATCGTATAGCTTTGAGAAGTAACACAGGTACTCAACTTAATGTTGGTGCAAACACAGGTGGAAATGTAACTTTAACAGCAATAGAGGTGGCGGCATGACAACAAATCCTAATGAAAAATTTTCAACTGCTATATCTACACTTAGACCAAATACAGAATATTTTTATAATGGAACAATAGAAACAGAAAATGATTTTAATAATGTAAATTGGGTTACAGGGGAAGATAGTAATGGTTGGGCTATTTCAACTACAACTTGTCCTCATTCAGAATTAACTTGGACAGCAGTAAAAACAGAAATGGATAAATTATGAGTTACATAGGCAGACAATTAAACAATTTATCAGATAGAGTAAAACTAGACTCCATTACTGCAAGTGCTACCGCTACTTATAACCTATTACTTAATGGTGTAGCATATGTTCCTAGTAGTGCAGAGTCACTTACAGTTTCATTAAATGGTGTTATACAAGCACCGCAAGACAGTTACACTGTTTCTGGGTCTACGATAACATTTGCAAGTACACTATCGGCTTCAGACTCCATAGACTTTATTTTAGCAGAAAGAAGTATTACTTTTCAGACTCCTAGTAGTGGGTCAGTAGGCATAACTGAATTAGCTGTTTCTGATGGTACTAATGGTCAAGCATTAACAACTAATGGAAGTGGTACGTTATCTTTTTCTACTGTTAGTGCAGATGCAGATAATTATTTTGCAACAAGTGGTTTATCTTCAAAAGATTTAGGTGTTGGATTACACATTAAACTTTCAGATACAGGTGCAAGTGTTAGCACAGGTGCAGACGCATTAGTTATAGAAGATAATGGTGGAGATATGGGTATGTCCATACTTTCATCAACATCTGGCGAAGGTAAAATAGCTTTTGGCGATAGTGGAGGTAATTCACAAGGTCAAATAAATTATGCACACTCAAATGACAGTATGAGATTTTACACTGGTGCTAGTGAAAGAATGCGTATTCATAGTGACGGAGATATATCTATCGGCACAACTTCTAATGAAGCAAAACTTGATATCAGAGATTCACAACAGAGTCAGCAAGGTTTAGGGGTTAGAATGTCAAATGGTAGCTATGATAGTTATACCATATCAGCAGAAGGCAGTAGAGATACTTCTGGTGGATATTATTATAATTATCAAGGTCGTAATGGTGGAGGACAAACTTTTAGGGTTCAAGATGGAGGTAATGTTCAAAACAGTTCTAACAGCTATGGAGCAATATCAGATGAAAGAATTAAACAGAATATTGAAGATGCTTCTTCTCAATGGGAAGATATTAAAGCACTAAAAATAAGAAAATTTAAACTTAAAAAATTAGTTAATAGAGATGGTGCAGATGAAACTCCATATCATCTTGGGGTTATAGCACAAGAGCTAGAATCTTCAGGTATGTCAAAATTAATTGAAGAAGATAGACCAGAAAAAGAAGATGTAGCTTTACATTCTGATTTTGGAAGTATTGACGAAGAGGGTAATTTTACAGCAGGACAAAATAAAAAAGGTGTTAAATATTCTGTACTTTATATGAAATCAATCAAAGCATTACAGGAAGCTATGGATAGAATAGAAACTTTAGAAGCTAGAGTACAAGCATTGGAGAACGCATAATGGCACTTATTAAATTAAACAATCAATCGCTTACTGCTGTCACATCTTTACCTGCGGCTATTCCAACTGGTAAGATTGGTCAAGTAGTTAGTTATTCAGCACAAAACTATGGTAACACAACTTCTACAAGTTTTGTTGATACAGGCACTACATTAAATATTACGCCAACAGCAACATCATCAAAAATATTTTTAACTTTTAATAGTGGTACTTGTTTTGAAAATAATAACTATTCAAATTTTTATATGCGTGCAACATTTGATAGAAATGGAACAAATATAGGTGCGGTAAATGATGGTTTTACAGGAATGTATCAATATCAACTATCTAGTGTTAATGATTTTGGTTTTACTTTTCATATGAATTACTTGGATTCTCCAAGCACAACAAGTCAAGTAACATACAAAGTACAATGGAGAGTTAATGACTCTGGTGCACAAATTTATCATAACCTTGAAGGTTTAAGCACCTTAACAGCTATGGAGGTATTAGCATAATGGACAGTTTACAAAAATTTGGAAAAGCAGTTCAAACATTAAAACCTAATGTTGAATTTGTAGCGTATGACAAAATGGAAACAGAAGAAGATTTTAATAAAGTTAAATGGGTAATTGGAGAAGAAAATAAAGTAGCAATTACAACTACTACTAATCCTCATTCAGAAATTACATGGAAATTATTAAAAGCAGAAATGGATAAACTATGATTAATCCTTGTCCTGATTGTGGAGCAACAACAAAAGCAGATTGTAAGTGTCCTGATGAATGTGAGAGCTGTGGTGCATAGTGCCTTCTATCTCCGATAAAACAGAAATAGGATTACCCCTTAAAAATCTTTTAGGTTTAATCGCAATAACAGCTACAGCTGTATGGGCTTATTTTGGTATTGTAGAAAGATTAAATAATATAGAAACAAGAGCTACTTTATTTGAAGCTGATCTACTCAAAGCAGCTGATCAAAAGCCGATCGATCAGGAGCAATATATGCTTTTAGAATTTTCTGCAAAACAATTAGAAAAAGTTACTTTAGAAATGGAGTCTATGATGAACAATAGAGTCAATATAGATTTCTTAAAAAAACAAGTTGATAAGCTACAAAAAGATGTTGAAGAATTAAAAGATAAAGTGAGGAAAAATGGGAATTATTAAAACGGTAGTAGCTTTGTGTATGTTTGTTAATGGTAATTTAGATGGACACATGATGGTAGAAGATGATAGCTTACATAAATGTTTAAAATTAAAAAGAGAAGCTGAACGTAATCTTTCTGCAGACAGACAAAACAAAATAAGATTTGAATGCGGTTTTGTGGAAGCAGAACTAGAACCAGACATGGAGGGTAATTTGAGAATTAAAAAAATTATTAAAGCTAAATAATGTTTAAAATCTTTGCAGTTATATGTTTTTTAAACATAGGAGTATTAGATCAAACTCTATGTTTTAAATCAGATGTACCTGTATTATTTAATGATTCTAATGAATGTAATTTCGCTTTAGATAATATTGTAGATTACATGGACTATGATCTAAAAGAAAGAAAAACAACTATTGTATTTAGATGTTCTTCAGATTGGAGCAATTCAAATGCCTGAAGATTTACAATACAAATTAATTCAAGATACTTTGGAAGAAATAAAAAACGATATTAAAGAAAATAAAAAAGAAATTAATGAATTAAAACAAGAAATGTCTACTGGTCGTGGAGCATTAAAAGCTGTTGCCTGGATAGGATCTATATTAATTATTATCTTTACAACTCTCAAATTATTCAATTATAACGGTTGAATGAAATTCAAAGGACACAAAGTCCTCGTCATTGGTGATACCCATGACAGCCCACATATTCCTCAGAACAGGTTTCATTGGATAGGTAAACATATTCGTAAAGTTAAACCTGATTACATAATTCATATTGGTGACTTTAGCAGCATGGATAGTCTTTCGTTCTTTCAAAAGAATAGTACGCAGCAAGGTAAACTTAAAGACGCTTTTATGGTTGATATATCATCAATGCGTTCGGCTTTAAAAATATTAGATAAATATATTAAAGATTATCCTAAACATTTTTGTATGGGTAATCATGAGCTGCGTATACATAGATTTGAAGAAAATATACCTGAGATACAAGGTATGATGAAACATCAATTATATTCTAGTTTTAAAGAATATGGTTGGAGTGTATCTGAATATGGTGAGTTTAAATATATAGCTGGTGTAGCGTTTGTTCATGCACCTCTTAACATCATGGGTAGAGAATATGGTGGTAAAAATGCTGAAGTTCAAATAGGAAATGACAGTATACATGACTTAGTATTCGGTCATACCCATAAAGCTAGGGATTGGAAAGCCATCAAAATAGGCTACGACAAATGG
>Ga0213858_10000574_pt1 | contig 17504 bp, 16 predicted proteins | sample PICome_FD_160122 | JGI IMG/M metagenome (GOLD analysis project Ga0213858, IMG submission 160122) | Coastal seawater microbial communities near Pivers Island, North Carolina, United States - PICO245 | ecosystem: Environmental > Aquatic > Marine > Coastal | place: USA: North Carolina | collected... | reverse complement strand
ATGGGATGGTACTTATAATGGACAAATGATGCCAACTTCAGATTATTGGTTTTTATTGGAATACAATGACTTTAATACAGGAGAACCAAAACAATTAAGAGCACACTTTACACTTAAAAGATAAAAACTAATCAAAATATCTAAATCATTAATATAAGTTTCATATGATAATAGTAAGTTAAACTCTAAAAACCTAAGACAAAAATTTATATATTTGGCGGGTATGTTTAATTATAAGTTGTTTAATTTTATATACATAATATAATATTAGTGCGATTATTAGTTAAAAAGTAAAAAGGATATTAATGAGATAAATCTTACAAAAAAGGTTTATCAGGCACTTTGTTTTGAAATAATTAATTAAGATGAAATTAACCAAAAATATTATCACATTAGTGTTATTGTTTTTATCTTTTGTTGAGATTCAATCTCAAGAAGGGCTGCCAATATATTCCGATTATTTAACAGATAATTATTATCTAATACATCCTTCAATGGCTGGAGTTGCAAATTGTAATAAGGCCAGACTAACTGCACGTCAACAATGGTTCGGACAAGATAACGCGCCAAGCCTACAAACCTTTAGTATTAATGGTAGAGTAGGAGATTCTCCCTCAGCAGTTGGTGCTATAATTTATAACGACCAAAATGGATATCATTCACAAACTGGTGCTTATCTTACCTATGCACATCATTTAATGTTTTCAAGGAACACAATTGATTTAAATATGCTTTCTTTTGGTTTAAGTGCAGGATTAATTCAATATAAGCTCGATGAGACTGCTTTTGTTGAGTTTGACCCAATCATAGCAGGAATTGAACAAAGCGCTTCTGAATTTAATGTTGATTTCGGATTTTCTTATCATTTTATAAATTTTTATGCTCACGCAACTATAAAAAATCTTTTAAACAATAAAGGTGTAAATATCAATGAACAGGGAGTTGCATTTGATAATTTAACTAATTATCTATTTTCTGCAGGAAATGTGTTCTCTAGATTTGGTAGTGAGTGGAGTTTTGAACCATCTATTTTATTTTCTTATAAGAGTGCCACTGAAGAATCATTTATGGATTTTAATTTTAAAGCATATAAAGATTTTGATTTTGGTAGTGTGTATGCTGGCCTTTCATACAGAAGAAGTTTTGACGGCGCTGAATATTCTAGCGGTAATTCTGTAAGCAGTCAAAAACTTCAATACATAACACCATTAATTGGTGTTGAGTATAATAATTTTATGTTCGCTTACACTTATTCTTATCAATCTAATTCTATAGTCTTGGACAATGGTGGATATCATCAATTAACTCTTGGATTTAATTTTGGTTGTCGCAGAGAAAAGTATGATTGCAAGTGCCCAAGTGTAAATTAAGATTTTAGACTAGATCTTCAATTATTGATTCATCCCAATTCATAAGTTTTGCTATTACATTTTTCTTTCCAGTTGTGTAGAATTTCCTTGTTAAATGATTTTGAGAATGGTTTATCAAGCCTTTAAGATTTAAAATGTTTTTGGTTTGTTGAGCCACGGCTGGGCCAGAATCAATAATTTTTATTTTTTTTGGTACAATTTCTGTTATGATTGGAAGTAAAAAATGATAATGCGTACAGCCTAAAACAATACAGTCTACATTATTTTTTATCATTGGATAAAGGTACTTTTTCAGCAGTTTTTTCATTTCTGAAGAATAAAGACCTCCTGCCTCAATTAATTCTACAATGCCATTTCCTTCTTGTTCGATTAAAATTTTATCCTTGGTGTATTTAATACAAGTTTCATGGAAAAGAGAACTGCTTAAAGTCCCTTTTGTAGCTAAAACTCCAATTGTATTTGAATTTGTCAAAATTGCTGCAGGTTTTATCGCCGGTTCAATTCCAATAAATGGTACTGAATAAGTTTTTCTGAGATATGAAATTGCGTTAGTAGTTGCAGTGTTGCATGCTACAATAATTATTTTTGACCCCTTCTCTAGTAATATTTTGGTATTTTCAATAGACCTTTTTAGAATAAAGTCACTTCCTTTTGGCCCATATGGAGCGTATTTTGAATCAGATATATATACAGTAGATTCATTTGGCATTAAAGCAATAATTTCCTTCCAAATAGAAAGGCCACCTGCTCCAGAATCAAAAATACCAATAGGTTTCGAACTCATATAATACAAAAATAAAAAAGCTACTCATTATGAGTAGCTTTTTAAAAAGTATTTTGTGTTATTGTTAAAATCCAAGTTCTGATTTAACATCCGCTAGTAAATCTTTTCCATTTGCCATAATAACTCCCTGGCCTTGAGATGAGTCAAGTACATAATCAAAACCTTGAGAATTACCTACTTTTAATATTGCGTTTTTTGCTTTTTCGGTAATAGGCTTCAAAAGTTCAATTTCCTTTTTTTGCAAATCTTGTTGAGCTTGGGCTTGATATTGTCTTATACTTTGCTCCATGCCTTGTACCTCTTGCAGTCTTTTTCCATTTTCTTCATCTGTTTTAGTTGAAGATTCTGCATCGTATTGCTTAATCTTGTTTTGTAATTCAGTTGCCATTGCTTGAATATCAGTTTCGTAAGTCTTAGCTAATTTCTCAAGTTCTGATTTAGCATTTTTCATATCAGGCATTGCCTCAACTAATTCTTGAGTATTTATATGCGCAACTTTAGATTGTGCATTTAAAGTTAAATTACTCATTAATAAAATTGTAGATGCGATGAATAAATTTTTTAAATGTTTCATTTCAAATTATATAATTAAAGTTATTTTCTATTGTTTCTAATACTGTCTCTTTTTCTTTTTAAAGCTTCTATTTTTGCTTTTCGCTCGGCTAAAATACGTTTTTTCTTTTCTTCTAAAGCTTTTTTTCTTTCTTCTCTTTCACTTAGCTTAGCATTTTCATTGTTTTGTGGATCTTTTTCAGAGGCCTTATTTTCGTCTAACTCGTTATTATCCTTTTTGGACTCAGCTGAGTTTGCCTTAGAAATATCTTCTCTTTCATTATCTGAATCAGATTTTTTATTCAACTTAGCATTTCGTGCATTTTCACGCTCTTCTTTTGCTTTTTGTTTTTTCTCTTCAACTTCTTTTCTACGAGCTTCTCTTTTGGCTTCTAATTCAGCTTTCCTCTTGGCTAGTGCCTCCTCTCTTTTAGCATTTCTCTCGTCAAGTAACTTTTGCCGTTCATCACGTTCGTTGTCAACTTCAACAATAGTTTTTTCATCCTTAAGCTCCTTTTTGTCTTTATTAGTTTTGACTTGTTCTCGTTTGTTTGTTCTATTAATTGTTCTTAAAACTTGTTCACTTACATTATATCGATCTGCAGAATAAAGCATAACTACATCCGCTGATTTATCGAATATAAAATCGTATTTTTTAGTTCTTGCTATTTCTTGAACAGCAGTAAAAATTTGATCTTGAATTGGTTGAGTAAGTTGTTTTTTTTGAATCATAAGGTCACCTGCTGGGCCAAATCTTTTTAACTGATATTCAAGAAGTTCATTTTCAATTATTTGTAGTTCTTCTTCTCTTTCTTTGATCAAATCAATGGTCAACAGTACTCTTTCGTTATTTAATTGTTGTTTTTTGTTTTCTAATGCAGCAGTTCTTTGATCAATTTCTGCTTTCCATTTTTGGGCCTTATTTTCTAGTTGAGTTTGAGCCTGCTGATATTCAGAAACATTTTGTAATATATATTCGGTGTCTATATATCCTATCCTAACTCCTCTTTGAGCGGTCAAACTACAAGTAACTACTACAAGAAAAAATACTGCAAATTGCATTTTGATTTTTAGCTTAGAAGATTGTATTAAGCAATGGTTTATTTGACTTCTCATATGAGATATAAAAATTGAGTTTTCAAATTAACGAAATAAATTTTAAAATCGTATAAATTAAGTAGTTGTAAAATCTAAATTTTAAAATTGTTGTCCTAAAACAAAGTGTGTATTCCAACCGCTTTTCACTACGTCTCCTGGAATTGGATCAAATCCATGGCCAAAATCAATTCCTAATAAACCAAACGCAGGCATAAAGAGTCTAATCCCAATACCAGCTGCACGTTTTATGGCAAATGGGTTAAAGTCTTTAAAATTATTATACGATTCACCGCCTTCTAAAAAGGCCATCGCAAAGATTTTAGTTTGACCTTTAAGTGTTATTGGATGTCTTAGCTCAAGGGAAAATTTATTGTAGATGGTGCCTCCATCATTATCTGAAAGCGACTGATTTGGATAACCTCTCAAGGGTATCATCTCACGACCATCTAATCTCCCAAATTGTTGCATTCCGTCACCACCTACAAAAAATCTTTCAAATGGAATGATTCCTCTGTCATTATTATAGGCTCCTAAAAAACCAAATTCAAACCTTGGCCTTAGGACTAAATTGCCCTTAATTTTAGTATACCAATCACCAGTAAATTTAATCTTATAAAATTCAAGCCATTTGTAACGCTCTTGATCGATTTCAGTAATTCTTTCACTAGCTTGTTCTCGTTGAATAATTTCATTATCGTCTGTACTATTACTTAATTCTTGGATAAGATTTGCTTTTTCGTCTCTTTCTTGTTTTAATGCTGAATAATTAACTCCGTTAAAAGCAGAGTAAGGGAATGTTAATTTTGCAGAAATATTGAAATTTGAACCACCAATAGGATAAATTGGGTCGTTGAAAGTATCATTTCGGCTTAAACCGATAGTGTAAGCTAAGTTATTCGAGCTTCCATCACCGAAAGTAAATAGTCCAGTATTATAGTTGTTCAAATCATAATATTGAAATTGAAAGCTTTGAGAAAGGACAAAATAATCGTCAGGAACAGTAAGTTTTTTAGCAATACCTAAAGTAATTCCAGTAATATTAAAACTTCTACTTTTGTCAGCATTTCTTGTAACTTGATTGTATAAATATTGTTTTGTTTGCGAGATAGAAGTTGAAAATTGAACTGGCTTTTCCCCACCTAACCAAGGTTCAGAAAATGAAAAACTGTATGTTGAGAAAAATCTACTAGTTTGAAGCCTTAGAGATAGACTTTGACCATCTCCTCTTGGAACAGGTTGCCAAGCTTCTTTTTTAAAGATATTTCCCAAAGAAAAATTTGTAAAAGATGCTCCGACTGTTCCAATAAATCCACCACCGCCATAACCTCCTTGAAGTTGAAATTGACCAGTTCCTTTTTCAACAACAGTATATTCAATATCTAGTGTGCCATCATTAGGGTTAACATTTTTTAAATCAGGAGAAATTTGTTGAGCATCAAAATATCCCTTTTGACCAAGCTCACGGATGGTTCTTACTATGTTACTTTTACTGTAGAGCTGTCCTGGCCTAGTTCTCAACTCTCTATATACTACATGGTCGTTTGTTGCGTCATTACCTTTAACCGAAACCTCTTTAAAATATGCAGGCTTACCTTCAATAACTCTTATTTCCATATCAATAATGTTACCATCAGCGCTAACCTCAACGGGTGTAATTGTAGAAAAAAGGTAACCATTATTTTGGTATAGATTTGTTAAGTCAAAAGCATCAGGGTCTGAATTGTCTGCAATTCTTTTTTCAAGTTCAACTCCGTTATAGGTATCACCTTTTTTAATTTTTAAAACTTGATTAAGTTGATCATCACTGTATATGGTGTTTCCCAAAAAATTAATATTTCCGTATGTGTACTTCTCACCTTCCTCAATGTTAATCTTGAGAGAAATATCTCCATTTTTATCAAAGATTAATGAATCAGAAATAATCCTGGCATCTCGGTAACCCTTTTCTTTAAGCTTATCGACAATTTTTGTTAAATCATCCTTGTAATCAGATTCAATATATTTTGATCTTTTGAGAAAACGAATTGGATTTTTTCTCTTAGTTTTTTTCATCGCTTTCAAAAGCTTTCGATTACTTATTTTATCATTACCCGAAAATTTAATTTTATTGACTTTAATTTTATCACCTCTGTCAATATTAATTGTCATGTTGACTCTTGACTTTTTTACGGAATCTAAAACTTTGCTTGTAGTAATTACAGCTTTTGCTTTTAAAAAACCCTCTTTTTTATACTTATTTTCTAAGTAATTTTTTGTTGTTGTAATTAGGTTTTCAGTTACTTTTACACCTTGTGTTAATTTATTTTCATCAATAATACCACTAATTTTACCTTTTTTAACTCCTGTAACTTTGACTTCTTTTAGCTCAGGCAAATCATCGAGTCTAATTTGTAAAAAGATGTTATTATCTTCAATTTTTAAAATGTATACATCAATATTATTAAAGAGATTAGAGTCCCATAATTTTTTAATTGCATTACTGATTTTTACACCACCAGGGATAGTTACAATTTCACCTTTTTTTAATCCTGAATATGTAATTATTGTTTCAGCGCTGTAAACAGTTTCTCCTTCAATTGAAATATCACTTATTGTATAATCCTGTCTTTTAGGTTCTGAGACTTGCGCATAAAGAGATATGCTGAAAAAAATTAAGCAAGCTATAATTAAGGATAGTTTGGGGCTTTTTTTATTTAAGTTGTTCACTTGTTTTTCCAAATCTTCTTTCTCTTTTTTGGTAATTTTCTATTGCTTCATGTAAATGCTGGTCGGTAAAATCTGGCCAAAGTACATCAGTGAAATATAATTCTGAATATGCTAACTGCCACAACAGGAAATTACTCAAACGTTTCTCTCCACTTGTTCTTATTAATAAATCTACATCAGGTAAATTTCGGGTGTAAAGATGCTGATTAATTACCGTTTCATCAATTTTTTCCACAGAAATTATATTTTTTTTAATTTTTGATCCAATTTCTTTCATGCAATTAGTTAACTCATCTCTTGATCCATAACTCAGAGCGAGATTTAATTCCATTCCAGAATTTGATTCAGTAACTTTAATGACATGAGTTAATTCTTCATGGACCTTTTTTGGTAATGACGAAATGTTACCAATTGATTTAAGGCGAATATTATTATTTATTAATGTGTCAACTTCGTCTTTTAGTGACGAGATTAGAAGTTGCATAAGGGTTTTAACTTCATATTTTGGACGATTCCAGTTTTCAGTTGAAAAAGCATACAAAGTCAAGTATTTTATTCCAATTTTAGCGCAAGTTTCAACAGTAGTGCGAACCGCTTTAGTTCCATTTTTATGGCCAAATATTCTTAACTTACCAAGCTTTTTTGCCCATCTACCATTACCATCCATAATGATAGCAATGTGTTTTGGGTATGGATCCGTAATTTGTTCTTTGTCTAAACTCATTTTAATAACTGCAAAAACATGGATTTCTTCCAAAAGTGTAAGTTAGTGTAAATCCACTAAACACATACCAATCATTATTATTAATATTTCCAAATCTTAAATAATCAAGCTCTTTTGCATCAGGGTCACTACCGTCAATTTCGTCTGAAAAAGTATATCTAGCTCCAATTTCTGTGCCAAGAATTAGATGTTCAGTTAGAGTAATTTTTGCTCCTAATGAAATTGGGATTCCAAAGGCATAAGATCTAGTATTTTCATTTTTTAATTCATTGTTACCAAAGAAAAAATTAGGATGATTTAATGCGCTAACACCAGTGTAAATATATGGGGTGAAATTAAAGCTTCTTCTGTGTAAATCAAACTCTAAAAAGGTAAATTCCATTCCTGCAGAAACTTCAACTGATTTTGAATTGAAATAATAACCTCTTTGTTTTCTTCTTGGGTCATTTGAAAGCTTGTCATTTCCATAAATTGATGTGTATATTACGCTGATTCTGTAAGAATGACGCGGGCTTCTATTCCAACGTAAAAGACCCCCAAAAGTAAATTTTTCAGGTGAAACAAAGGTTGTTGACCCAACATCTCCAATAAAGTTAGAACCTCCAGTAAAAATTCCTACTTCATATATTTGAGAATTTAATAAATTCAAATTTGCAAATAAGGTAATTAAGAAACAGAATCTCTTCATGGTTTGTAAATGATTGCAAATATAATAAAATTGAAAACGCTCCAAAATGAGTAACCCTTTTGTAGAATAAACACAGATTAGTTGTAATTATTGTTTAATTTCTTTGGTCAACTCCCCAAAGTAATTTTTTACGTAATGTTTCAATGAAAGACCCACCATCAAGCTCGATCATTTTGATGCTGTAAGGTGTTTTTTTGATAGTAATTGTTGTAGAGTTTTTTAATGAATTTATTCTTGAATCTAATGATACTAAAAACTCATTTTCTCTACCGCTAATTTTTAAAGAAATTTTGTGCTTTGCAGGGATTACTAATGGTCTGGCGCTTAAATTATGTGGTGCAATTGGAGTTAAAACTAAACTCTCTGATTCAGGCATGATTAGAGGGCCACCACAGCTTAGAGAATATCCAGTTGAGCCAGTAGGGGTTGAGATTATTAATCCGTCAGCCCAATAGGAAGTCAAATATTCATCGTCTAGCCATGTTTTAATGCTAATCATAGATGTTGTATTTTTTCTTCCAACAGCAATTTCGTTTAGGGCAAAATTTAAATCAAACGTGACACTTTTGGAATCAGTTTCTATTGATAAGAGACATCTATTTGAAATCTTGTATTTACCATTAAGTATCTTTTTAAGCGCGTTTTCAATATTGTCTATTGTTATGGTAGATAAAAACCCAAGATTACCAGTATTTATTCCAACAATTGGTATTTCGAGATCTTTAACTTGAGTTATGGCTCTAAGAATTGTACCGTCCCCCCCCATGCTTATTAAAAAATCAAATGTTTTATTTAGTTTATCATAGGAAAATAATTTCTCCCTAATTGATTCAAATTCTTTTAAATCAATTATTTTTTTGTGTAAACTATAATCAACGTAAATATCCGCTTTGTTATTAATTAGGAAATTGGTCAGGGTAACAAGCGCAGATTTTACCTTTTCGTTGTACTTAAGTGCATAAATTGCAATTTTCATAGTATTTTAATTACAAATTTAAATAGCGGTCGAGATAATTTGAACGTTCTTTAAGCGTCTTTAGAAATTCATCATCTTCATGGCCAGAAACAATATTATATCCATAACGTCTTAGAGCTTCAAAAACAGCGCTTAAACCTGAATTTTCAATTTTTATCGTGATTTGTGTCATGCCATTGTTTTGAGATGATATAAAAAGCCCCAATAATTTAATATTATTTGATTCGATAATTTGACTTATTTCACTTAGAGAATAGTCATTATAAGCCTTTTCAATGATAAAAGTGCCCCCTGGTTCAGAAAAAAATGGAGTTTTATTAAAAAGTGATATAACATCAACAAGTTGATAATACCCTAGATAATTATTTTTTTCGTCTAAAACAGGCATTATATTACAATCATTTGATGCAAACTCTCCAAGAACATTTAACCACGTTGAGTTACTTTTTACAAAAAACCCCTCAATTGCATAAAGTATATCATTTATTTTTAGATCAGAATCGAAACAATATATATCAGTTTCTGATAAGCACCCTAAAAACACACCATCTTTTTGTATTGGAACATGTGAGTAAGTCAATTGATTAAAAACTTCTTGCAACTCAGAAATAGTTGCATCAACCTCGAAAGGATTTAAGTCATTAATAATGTATTGATTTAAAGGCATTATTGAAGGCTATATTATTATGCAAAATAATCAAAAATAAGATATAATAAGCTATCTACTTTGTATTTTTGTGTTATAAAATTAATCTTATGACTAAGCTAAGTGTTAACATTAATAAAGTAGCTACTTTGAGAAATGCAAGAGGAGGTAACATTCCCAATGTAGTTAATTTTGCTAAAGATATACAAGAATATGGAGCTCAAGGGGTTACAATTCATCCAAGACCAGATCAGCGGCATATTCGCTATCAAGATGCTTTGGATTTAAAACCTGAGGTTTATACAGAGTATAATATTGAAGGTAATCCAATACCAAAATTTATTGATCTTGTTCTAGAAATAAAACCAACTCAAGTTACACTTGTTCCTGATGCCGAAAATGCAATAACTAGTAATTCAGGATGGGATTGCAAAAAACATGGAGCATTCTTAAAGGAAGTTGTATCCGAATTTAAAAGAAATAACATAAGGACTTCTATTTTTTTAGATCCTGATGAGAGTCAAGTTGAATCCGCTGTAAAAACAGGTGTTGATAGGATTGAGCTATACACTGAATTTTATGCCAATGAGTTTAGCAAAAAAAATTATGATGGAATCAAACCATATATTTCTACTGCTGAGTTGGCAAACAACTGTGGTCTTGGTTTGAATGCTGGGCATGATTTATCATTGGACAACATTCAATTTTTTAAAAAAAATATTCCTTTTTTGATGGAAGTATCAATTGGTCATGCTCTAATTTGTGAAAGTTTATATTTTGGAATAGAAAATGTAATAAAAATGTATTTGCACAGACTAAAGTCATGATTTTACATTCAAAAATATTAGGGGATGGGGTTCCTTTTTTGATATTACACGGTTTTTTGGGTATGGGTGATAATTGGAAATCAATGGCCTTAAAGCTATCTAAATTAGGATACCAATTACATTTAATAGATCAAAGAAATCATGGGAGGAGTTTTCATGATCAAACTTTTAGTTATGAGTCAATGGCTAACGATCTTAAACTTTATTGTGAGCGCCATGAATTAAAAAAAATTATTTTATTAGGACATTCAATGGGAGGAAAAACTGCTATGTTATTTACTGCAATTAACCCAAGTATGGTAGCGAAATTAATAGTAGCAGATATAGCTCCTCGCTTTTACCCTATTCACCACCATCAGATTTTAGAAGGGTTATCAAATTTAGATTTTTCTATTATTGATAGCAGAAAAAAAGCAGATACTGAGCTTTCAAAATATGTGGATGATTTTGGAGTCCGTCAATTTTTATTAAAGAATTTATATTGGGTTTCCCCAGGTATTTTGGGTCTTAGGATGAATTTAAAAATTTTATTTGAAAACGTACACGAAGTTGGAGAATCACTACCATCACACTTAAAAATTAATACAGAAACTTTATTTCTAAGAGGAGATAAATCTGAATATATTTTAGATGATGATATCACTCATATAGCAAATCAATTTAATAATTTTTCAATGAAAACTATTCCAAATTCAGGCCATTGGTTACATGTTGAAAATCCCAACGCTTTTTTTAGTGAAATACTAAACTTTGTAAGCTGATTGTCAATAATCTCAAATGTTTGTACTCCATTAAAATTATTGTATTTTTGCCACCCAATTTTTAATTCAATTCAATGAATATCAGTATAGAAAATAAAGACAGCTTAAATGCATTAGTTACAATTAATATCGAAAAAAACGATTATGCCAAAAAAGTTGATAAGATATTAACTGACTACAGGAAAACAGCAAATATTCCTGGCTTTAGAAAAGGTCAAGTTCCAATGGGTTTAGTAAAGAAAAAATATAATAAGGCTGTTACTGCTGAAGAAATAAACAAAATTTTACAGGAATCTTTGAGTAATTACTTAAAAGATGAAAAGTTGGATATGCTAGGAAATCCTCTACCTGTTGAACAAGGTGATATTGATTGGGATGATGATAATTTTGCTTTTTCTTTTGAAATTGGGCTGAGTCCAAAATTTGAAATTAAACTTAAAGGGCGAAAAGCAATAACACATTATAATATTACTGCCGATGACAAGTTAATAAGTAACCAAATAATTAATATCCAAAAGCAATATGGTAAACTTATTTCTAAAGATAAAGCTGAAGAAAACGACGAAATAACAGGACAATTTTTTAATGACAGTGAGGGAATTGATTCGACAGCTACATTTTCACTAGACAAATTAAAGGGTAAATCAAATTTAAAGAAATTTATTGGTGCTAAATCAGGAGATATAATTAGTTTAAAAACTAAAGGTCTTTTTAGTGAAAAGAATGATCTTGTAACATATTTGAAGTTAGATAATGAAGTTTCAGACAATCTTAATATTGAAGTTGTTTTTACTATCAAAGAAATAAATTCAAGAGAGCCTGCAGATTTAGATAAAGAGTTGTTTGATAAGTTATTTGGCAAAGATGTGATAAAGACAGTTACTGAATTAAAGGAAAAACTAAAATCTGATGCGGAGAAGCAATTCATTCAGCAATCAGATCAAAAGCTACTAAATGATGTTACAGCATATTTAGTTGACAATACAAAATTTAAACTACCTTCCAAGTTTCTAATAAAATGGCTTAAAACTGTTGGGGAAGAACCTTTGACTGACCAACAAGCTATTGAAGAGTATGAAAAGTCTGAAAAAAGCATGAGATATCAACTAATTGAAAGTAAATTAATAGTAGATAATAATCTTCAAGTAAATTTTGATGAATTAAAATTATTTGCTGCAGAAATGATCAAAACTCAAATGGCCCAATTTGGGCAGTTAAATCCATCTGAAAAAGAAGTTGATGATATTGTAGCAAGAGTACTTTCAAATAAGGATGAAGTGAAACGGATGTCTGAACAATTGACAAGCCAAAAATTATTGACTTTCTATAAAGAAAATGTCAAGCTTAAGGTTAAAAAATTGAATTATGATGCATTTGTAAAAGAAGTTTATGGCAAATAATTCATTTGTTTTTCACTTCTTTTTTGTTTTGGAAAGCAAAACATTGGTTTAAAAATAATATTATATTTACGTATTAAATTGGATAAAATTATGGATTACGGAAAAGAATTTAAAAAATTTGCAACCAAAGAGCATGGGATTAGTAGTACTTATTATGATAAAATTGTGAGCAGTATAACTCCTATGGGGTTGACTCCAAACATTATCGAAGAGCGACAAATGAATATTGCAATTTTTGATGTCTTTTCACGTTTAATGATGGATCGTATTATTTTTCTTGGTACAGCTATTAATGACCAAGTTGCTAATATTATTCAAGCTCAATTACTTTTTTTGGAAAGTACTGACTCCTCAAAAGATATTCAGATTTACATTAATTCGCCTGGAGGAAGTGTTTATGCCGGGTTGGGGATTTATGATACTATGCAATTGATTAAACCTGATGTTGCTACAATATGTACTGGAATGGCAGCTTCAATGGGGGCTGTATTGCTATGTGCAGGTGAAAAAGGGAAAAGAAGTGGTCTAACTCATTCCAGAGTAATGATACATCAGCCTTTAGGTGGTGCTCAAGGGCAAGCAAGTGATATTGAAATAACTGCTAGAGAGATATTAACTCTCAAAGAAGAATTATACAATATTATTTCAAATCATACTGGCCAAGATTATGATAAAGTTTATGCTGATAGTGATAGAGATTATTGGATGAAGGCTGATAAGGCTTTAGAATATGGAATGATTGATGAAATTCTATCCAATAAATCCTGATCATTAATTTCTAATACCATTCTTGATGACTAAGGAAATTTTGAAGTGTTCATTTTGCGGTAAACAAAAAGCTGATACCAATTTATTAATCGCTGGCCTTGATGCTCATATTTGTGATCAATGTATAGATCAAGCTCATGGTATTGTAGTAGAAGAATCTAAACATCAAAATATAGAGAATTCTTCAGAATTAATATTAAAAAAGCCAAAGGAAATCAAAGAATTTTTAGACAGCTTTGTTATTGGACAAGAACAAACTAAAAAAGTCATGGCTGTTGCTGTTTACAACCATTACAAAAGATTATTACAGTCTGAAGAAAATGATGACATTGAGATTCAGAAGAGTAATATTATAATGGTTGGAGAAACTGGGACTGGGAAGACATTGATGGCCAAAACTATCGCAAAGATGTTAAATGTTCCTTTAGCAATTGTAGACGCTACTGTAATGACTGAAGCTGGATATGTTGGTGAAGATGTAGAAAGCATGTTAACTCGTTTGTTGCAAGCAGCTGATTATGATAAAGATAAAGCTGAACGCGGAATTGTTTTTATTGATGAAATTGATAAGATTGCTAGAAAAAGTGATAATCCTTCAATAACTAGAGATGTTTCAGGCGAAGGAGTTCAACAAGCTCTTTTAAAACTTCTTGAAGGTACTGTTGTAAATGTACCCCCTAAAGGAGGAAGAAAGCATCCTGACCAAAAGTTTGTTGAAATAAATACAGATAATATTTTATTTATAGCGGGAGGAGCATTTGATGGAGTAAAACGACATATTTCCAAGCGTTTAAATATGGCTGCAATTGGATATAAATCTACCCAGGAGGGAGGGGATATAGATAGTGAAAATCTTCTTCAATATATTATTCCAAAGGATTTAAAAGATTTTGGTTTAATTCCAGAAATTATAGGAAGACTTCCTGTTTTAACTCACATGAATCCTTTAGACAAAGGAACTCTTCGAGCAATACTAACTGAACCAAAAAATGCTTTAATTAAACAATATAAAAAACTCTTTGAAATGGATAATATTTCCCTTGAATTTAAAGAAGAGGCTCTTGATTTTATTGTTCAAAAAGCTGTTGAATACAAATTAGGCGCTAGGGGTCTACGCTCGCTTTGTGAAGAGATACTGACTGATGCTATGTTTTCTTTACCTGGCAGCAAACAAGAGTCATTAATTGTTGACAAGTCTTACGCTAAAAAGCATTTAAATAGATCTAGTTTGAAAAAGCTTAAAGCAGTTTCATAAAATTTATTATTGGAGCTTTAATAATGATTCAATAAAATTCCTTGAATTTGAAAGCCTAGGGATTTTATGTTGCCCCCCTAATTTGCCTTTGTTTTTTAACCAATCATTAAACAAACCATTTCTTGCCAATATTATTTTTGGCATCTCTAAAGTTGTGTTGTTGTAACGTTTGGCTTCATAATCAGAGTTTAATGATTTTAAAGCATTATCCAAAAGTTCAGAAAAATAAGATAAGTTTATTGCGCTGGATTTAAATTCTATTAGCCACTCATGTTTTCCCTTAGCCTTCCCTTTCATAAAAACAGGAGCAACTGTGTAGTCTCGAATTTCACAACCTAATTTTTTTGATACTATTTTAATTGCTCTATCACAATTTTCAATTATAAGTTCCTCACCAAAGACATTAATAAAATGTTTTGTTCTTCCAGTTATTTTTATTTTGTAAGGATTTACACTGGTGAATCTTATCGTATCTCCAATTACATATCTCCATAGCCCTGCATTCGTGGTAATTACAATGGCATAATTTTCATTTTTACTAACTTCATTTAGTGGAATTATTTTTTGATTTTTTGTGCCATAATTTTTCATAGGGATAAATTCATAAAATATTCCATAGTCTAGCATTAGCATTAATTCTTCGGAATAATTTTTATCCTGAATCGCAAAGAATCCTTCAGAGGCATTATATATTTCATAATATTTGAATCCCTTTTTTGGTAATAACTTTTTATACTCTCCTATATATGGCATAAAGTTTACTCCTCCATGAAAATAAACCTCTAAATTAGGCCATACTTCGATTATGTTTTTTTTGTCAGTTTTATTTAGAACTTGATTAAGAAGAACAAGCATCCACGAAGGTACTCCAGCCAAACTTGTTACATTTTCGCTTTTTGTTTCTTCAATTATAGCATTAACTTTTGACTCCCAATCACTCATCAAAGAAATTTTATTATTTGGGGTGCTGCTGAATTCTGCCCAAAAGGGCATATTATCAATGAGAATTGCTGACAAATCCCCAAAAAAAGTTCCATTTTTCTCATAAAGTTCTTTACTCCCCCCAAGCCTTAAATTTTTACCGTTAAATAACTCAGATTCAGGGTTATTATTCAAGTATATACAAAGTAAATCCTTACTAGCAGCATAATGACAATCTTCAAGCGATGCATTACTTACTGGAATAAATTTACTTTTTGCATTAGTTGTACCGCTAGATTTTGCAAACCATTTAATTGGTTTAGGCCAGAAAATATTTTGTTCCCCCTTCCTTGAACGCTCAATCAATTTATGATAAGATTCGTAACTTGATATTGGAATTCTAGCTGCAAATTCAGAATATGATTTTATTGAACTAAAATTATACTTAATGCCAATTTCTGTATTTTTAGCCTCATTCAAAAGGTTTAGAAGAAGTTCATTTTGAACCTCATTAGGGTATTTCAAAAACAATTCAATTTGATGAATACGTTTTTTTAAAAACCATGATGCAACAGAGTTAACTAATGGTATTGGCATAAAAATTATCTATATTTACTTAGTTAAATAAACAAAATTTATTTATGCTTTACAAAGGTGTTTTGACAAAAATGGAATCTGAATTTTCAGATCCCATAAATTACTATTTATCTCTTGGAAATGATTTTTTGCAATTTCATCAGCTTATACAGAAAAAATTAAAACTTAAATTTTTGGGATTCCATTGTTTAAATTGTGAATCTAGTTCTAACATATATAGACAAGGTTTTTGTAAATCCTGTTTTTTTGAGTCTCCCCAAACAGCTGATTGGATTATGCGTCCTGAAAATAGCAAAGCGCATTTGGGGATAGAAGATAGAGATTTAGAATATGAAAAAAGAGTTCAATTACAACCACATATAGTTTATTTAGCTAATTCAAGTAATGTAAAGGTTGGAGTAACAAGAAAAACACAAGTCCCAACGCGATGGATAGATCAAGGTGCTATAACAGCACTTGAGATTTTAGAAGTTCCAAACCGATATTTAGCTGGTCTTGCAGAAGTTGCATTGAAAAACTATATAAGTGATAAAACTAATTGGAGAGAGATGCTCAAAGGAAACACACCAAATGAGAACTTATTAGATTGGAAAAGTAAATTGAAAGAATATATACCTGACGAACTTAAACCTTATGTACTTAACACTCAATCCCAGGTTAATATTAATTTTCCAGTGCAAAAGCACCCTACTTCTCCAAAAAGCTTAAATTTAATTAAGACACAAGAATATGAAGGTATTTTATCTGGGATAAAAGGGCAGTATTTGATTTTTGAGGACGATACGGTTTTTAATATCAGAAGTAATGAAGGTTTAGTTGTAGCTCTAGATATTTTAAATTAATTCAATCTCTTGATCAATTTCTAATTTAAAACGTTTTCTAATAAAAAATACAAAAATGTATAGTATTGGTGTGTCTAATGCAGCAATAATTACCTTAAATAAAAAACCCGCCATAAGCAGTCCGGTGAATAATCTCCATTGAATTTCGCCAAAAGAACAAAGCAGTATTAATACTGTTGCTGTATCTATGAATTGAGATAAAAAAGTTGAAAAATTATTTCTTAGCCAAAGGTGTTTTCCTTTTGTAATACTTTTCCAAAAATGATAAATTTGAATATCAACAAATTGAGCAAATAAATAAGCTAACATACTTGATATCACAGCGATTGAGGTACTTCCAAAAACAGTTGAAAACATTTCATCAGAAACAGGAGACCAACTAGTAGCAGGAACAACATTGGAAATATAAATGATACCCATTGCAAAAAAAGAGGCAATAATTCCTCCAAATACAACCTCATTTGCTTTTTTCTTTCCATAAATTTCGCTTATAAGGTCAGTAATTAAAAAAGTAATTGGATAGGGTAAAATTCCAACTGATATTTCAAAAAGTTTAACTCCAAATAAAGAAGAGTTAAACGGGTAGTAA
>Ga0213858_10000573_pt1 | contig 17511 bp, 23 predicted proteins | sample PICome_FD_160122 | JGI IMG/M metagenome (GOLD analysis project Ga0213858, IMG submission 160122) | Coastal seawater microbial communities near Pivers Island, North Carolina, United States - PICO245 | ecosystem: Environmental > Aquatic > Marine > Coastal | place: USA: North Carolina | collected... | reverse complement strand
AGTCCAGAGCACTCAAAGCTGAGTACTCCTTGGAACTGGCACAAGACCTCAAGGCAATCCACGGTCTGAACGCTGAAGCGGAACTCGCAAACATTCTCTCCACTGAGATTCTTGCTGAGATCAACCGTGAAGTCATCAGAACCATCTACAAGGTTGCTGAACAGGGTGCTGTTTCTAACACCGCAACTGCTGGTGTATTTGACCTTGACATCGACTCCAACGGTCGTTGGTCTGTTGAGAAGTTCAAAGGTCTTCTTTTCCAAATCGAGAGAGATGCGAACGCAATCGCACAAAGAACTCGTAGAGGGAAGGGCAACATGATCATGTGCTCTGCAGACGTTGCATCCGCACTGACCATGGCAGGTATCCTCGACTATACCCCAGCCCTGAACGCAAACCTGAACGTTGACGACACCGGCAACACCTTCGCTGGTACCATCAACGGTAAGTTCCGTGTCTACATCGACCCATATTCTGCAAACCTGACTTCTGCAAACGCAGCTAACGGTAACCAGTACTATGTCGTCGGTTATAAGGGTACTTCACCTTATGACGCTGGTCTGTTCTACTGTCCTTATGTTCCTCTCCAGATGGTTCGTGCCGTCGGTGAGAACACCTTCCAGCCAAAAATTGGCTTCAAGACTCGTTACGGTCTCGTTGCTAACCCATTCGCTGAAGGCACCACACAAGGCCTCGGTAGACTCCGTGTTAACTCCAACCGCTACTACAGAAGAGTTGCAGTTAAGAACCTCATGTGATCCATCACTAGAGATCGTAATCAAGAGACCCGCAAGGGTCTCTTTTTTTATGTCTTGATAAATAGAAGAAAAGTATCTTTGATCGATGTCAAATATCCTCACTAATAATATCAATCCAAGGAGTGGTAACACCATCAATATTGGTGGGGTCAACACGAAAGTAAGTATTGCTGGAACACTTACATATGAAGATGTAACCAGTGTAGATTCTGTTGGTGTTGTTACTGCACAATCTGGAGTTGTTGTCTCTGATGGTGGCATTACTGTAAATGCTGGTCTGTCTACATTTAATGACGACATTCGTGTGAGCTCTGGAGCTTCAATTGGTATTGGAACCACTGCAAAAACTGCTATACATATAAAAGGTATTAGAACCGATAGTATTAATGATAGAGAAATAAGACTTGATGTAACAGCAACTGGTTTAGCAGGTCAACATGCTGGATTGTTAAGAGTTCTTACTGGCGATAGTAATGATGGAAAATATATGATTGGATATGGTGGCGAACATGTTAACCAAACAAATGAATTATCATTAAAAAATAAGGATGGTCCTCTTACATTTTTTAGTAATAGTACATCTTTTCCTCCTGCAATGGTCATTGGTCAGAGATCTAATGCAGGTGCAGGAAGTTCAGTAGGTATTGGAACCACAAGACCCGCAGCTTCTCTTGATATAGCTGGAAATTTGGAATTCAATGGAGCCGAGATTGGCGGATTCCTCACTGAGGATATTCCATCTGATGCTATACGCACATATCATATGGGAACTGATATGGGATTAAAAATCAGAGGTGGATTGATGGCAGTCACTTCTTATGCAAACGTATCTAGTGGTGAATATGGTCTTTATTCCCAACCGATCGGAACTGGTATAGTATATGTTGACTGTGGTCTTTCGGTTGTTGCACCAACCGTATTAACTGAGGTTACGACTGGTCTACTAGGATCCACGAGTAGCAGTACGACGATAACTGATTTTACTGACAATCGAGTTACAATTGTTGCTTTGACGGATCAAATACGAATCGTAAATAGAATTAATTCTGCTAGAACGTTTAAACTTAACTTCATCTGATTACTAATAAATAATACATAAAACGCCACAGGGTCATGGCATCATATATTAGAAAAATTATTTGTAATAAGGAAGTTTATTTCAAAGGAAGTGGTCAGTGGACTGATAAGTTTTCAGAACGAAAACAATACAACACTGAAGCTGATGCCAAGGAAGCCCATTACGAATACTCAGGTGTTGTAGTAAACGAATAGTATGTCTGAATCAATTGCATTCCAGAATCAAGTAACTGATAGGAATTTTCTTCAGGCAACTGGATTCAGTTTCACAGTCAGTAGAGCCAGTCACTTAGGGTTTTATGGGAACTCTATTAATGTTCCTGGGTTAGTTCTGGGTACATTGGAACAACCTTCTTATACAAGGATGATTCCAAGACCAGGTGAATTGTTGGAGTTCAATGACCTGAGGATTAGATTTCTGATTGACCAAGGTCTTGAAAACTATACTGAAATCCAGAATTGGATGAGAGGTATTGGTTTCCCTGAAAGTCTTAGAGAGATCTACAAGTTTCAAGAGGATGGACCAATAGACAATGGTCGAATTGAGAACCTTTATTCTGATGGTACACTGACCATTCTGAATGGTATCAACAGACCAATGTTCAGTGTGAACTTTAAGGACATGTTCCCATATTCATTGTCCGATATCACATTCGACTCAACTGCGACTGATGTTGAATTCTTGACAGCAGAGGTACTCTTCAAGTATTCTGTGTATAATATCGAAGACGTACTCTGCTGCTAATGATCGACCTACCTACACTTCAACAGATGTGGGAAAAGGATTCTAAGATTGACATTGACAATCTACATACCGAATCGTTGAACATTCCAGTTCTGCATTCAAAATATTATGACATTTATAATAACCTCATGCTGTTGAGGACAAAAGCAGAACAACAAAAAAAGAATGTAAGACACGAAAGGTATGAATACTATTCAGGTAAAGCTGACCCTGATGTGTATATCCAAAATCCTTTCCCAAAAAAGATTAGAGATAAAGATACAATGACAAAGTATCTCGACGCTGACGAGAGATTGTCGAATGTTTCAATGAAAATTGAATACTATAATGTAATGCTTAGATACATAGAAGAGATTCTAAAACAAATTACGAATCGAACTTATCAAATCAAAAACAGTATTGAGTTCATGCGTTTCAGTTCAGGACTAGGCTAATGGAACAAGAAGATCAGTATTACCATTTAGAGTTACCGATTGAAGCGGTTCGTATTGTCCATAAAGGACTGTCACAGGCTTGTGAAAAATGGTCTGGTGGAGATCCAATCGAACAGGAGGATCTACAGACAATGAGAGATCATTTTTATAGAATTGTTTTAGAACATAGGTTTGACACTATGTAATAAATACTTGTAGGTGAGAACCTACATGAATGGCTGATTTGACTATAGAAAAGGTAAACGAAGTTTATCTGAAGATTACAACAGAACCTCATATTGAGTACGAACTAAGAGATAAGTTCACCTTTGAGGTTCCAAATAAAAAATTCATGCCTCAGTATCGTAGTAAGTACTGGGATGGATTTGTTCATCTATTCAACATGAAGACCAAAAGAATCTATGTGGGTCTTCTTGATAAGATTATTGCGTTCTGTGAGAGTGCAGGATATACGTATAAGTTTTTAAATAATAAATTCTACGGTCCACCATTTGAAGTGAATGACCTAGTAAGTCATGGTGGAACAAAAGATTATATGGAAAGTATATCACCTGGTATCAGTCCTCGTGACTATCAGGTAGATGGTGTATATGAAGCGTTAAGGTATAACAGAAAACTACTCATCTCTCCTACAGGTTCTGGTAAGTCTTTTATGATTTACTCTGTGGTGAGATATCACGTTGCACGTGGTAATAAAATTCTGTTGGTTGTTCCGACCACATCTCTTGTAGAACAGATGTTCAAGGACTTCCAACAATATGGATGGGATGCAGAGAATCACTGTCACAGAATCTATGCTGGACGTGAGAGAGTCAATACGAATGAAGTCACGATTACCACTTGGCAGTCTGTCTATCAATTAGATCGTAAGTTCTTTGAGGACTATGACGTTGTGATCGGTGACGAGGCCCACCTTTTTAAAAGTAAGTCTCTTATTGGCATCATGGATAAATTACATCATGCCAAGTATAGATATGGGTTTACGGGGACACTAGACGGCTCTCAGACCCATAAGTGGGTGTTAGAAGGACTCTTTGGTCCATCATATAAAGTGACTCAAACAAAGAAACTTCAAGATGAAGGACACCTAGCATCACTTGATATTCAGTGTCTTGTCTTGAAGTACAAACCAAAGAAGTTTGATACCTACGAAGATGAGATACAGTTTCTCATTGGTCATGAGAAAAGAAATAACTTTATTACAAATCTAGTCAGAGATCTGGATGGTAATAGTCTGGTGTTGTATTCCAGAGTGGAGGCTCATGGTGCCATCCTTTTTGACTTAATAAATAAAAAGGTAAGTGAAGACCGAAAAGTATTCTTTATTCATGGTGGTGTGGATGCCGAAGATAGAGAACAAGTAAGGGAGATTACTGAAAAAGAAAAAGACGCTATCATCGTTGCATCTTACGGAACGTTCAGTACTGGTATCAATATTAAAAATCTACACAATGTAATATTTGCCTCTCCATCCAAATCTAGAGTAAGAAACTTACAAAGTATTGGTAGAGTCCTACGTAAAGGCAAAGATAAAGTCAGTGCAAAACTTTATGATATTGCAGATGACTTAACAATTGGATCAAGAAAGAATTACACACTGAATCATTTTATTGAAAGAGTGAAGATATATGTTTCAGAACAGTTCAACTATGACATTTTTACTATCGACATAAAAGAATAAGGAGAACGTATGATTGAAGACGATTTTTACGCAACAATCAAACTCAAATGTGGTGATGAGATATTCTGTAAGGTGGCAGCATCTGAAGAAGATGATCGAACAATGTTACTTGTGTCTTATCCTATCTGTGTTCAGCCTATTAAGACAAGAGGATCAGTTACTGGATACAAGTTTGAACCATGGTTAAAGACTTCCAATGAAGATCTTTTCCTGATCAACTTAGATGAAGTTCTCACGATGTCTGAATCAGAGAACATTGAAATGATTATGAACTATCAAGACTATATCAGAAAGAGTAACCAAGGTAACTTTGCAAAGTTAGATCGAAGAATGGGTTACTTAGGAAATGTAAGAGATACGAAAGAAGTCTTGGAGAAGTTATACAAGTCCTCTTGATATAACCTATACTATTCTTATCTTCGGGGACAAGCCTAGTCTATACGGCTTTTATTACCTTGTCAACACTTGATATCTCTGGTATAATTAAAACAACAAAAAGAACTGTTATGCCTAAACCCAGAAATGCAGAACACTATGTAAATAACAAAGAGTTTCTGAACGCCCTTGAAAACTACTTCGCCAGAGTTGAGAAAGCAAAACTCAATGATGAACCGAAACCAGAAATTCCTCGTTACATTGGTGAGTGCTTTCTGAAGATTGCAAATCATTTGTCATACAAACCAAACTTTGTGAACTACATGTTCAAAGATGACATGATCTGTGATGGTATCGAGAACTGTGTAAGATATATCCATAACTTTAATCCTGAGAAGTCGAAGAACCCCTTCGCATACTTTACTCAGATCATCTACTATGCATTCCTGAGAAGGATCTCTCAAGAGAAGAAACAGTTAGAGATCAAGAATAAGATTCTTGAGAAGACTGACTTTGATGAGGTCTTTGATGCCAATGATCTTGACATGGGTAACTATTCTGATTATAATAGTATTAAGGATACAGTTCATCAAAAACTGAGAAATTCATGATTGGAAAACTTGACCCCGAGGAACATGTTATGGACGAGTCCGTGATTTATCCTGGGAAGATGCTTGGACAACTTGCCATCGCATTGGAAAAACTGGGATGGGAGTATGGTGATGAGGTTGATGTAGAGATTGGTGGTACTTCTGTGTCGGGTATCGACGTAGGAGAAGAGTACAATAAGAAGTGGCAGTCACCTCTTGGTACTCGTAAGTACAACAAAGATGCTTTTATCATCATCAAAAACCAGTCACGTAGAGACCTGAATAAATCACAACCTTTCCCTGAAGGTGAGTTCAAACCCCAACATCCACATGAAAGTAGCAATAATCTCTGATACACATTACGGTGCCAGAAAGGGATCTAAACTCTTTCACGATTACTTTGAAAAATTCTACAACGATGTTTTCTTTCCTACCATAGACAAAGAAGGTATCACCACTGTCATTCACATGGGTGATGCTTTTGATAGTCGAAAGGGTATTGAATTCAAGTCATTGAAGTGGTCGAAGAGAGTTGTGTTCAATCCTCTCAAAGAACGTGGTATCAAGATGCATCTCATGGTTGGCAATCATGATGCATACTACAAGAACACGAATGAAATCAATGCTGTTGATCTTCTCCTGAAAGAGTATGATAATGTTGAGGTTTATTCTTCTCCTACAGAAGTGTCTGTGGGTGATCTCCCCATTCTATTCATTCCTTGGATCAATGAACAGAATGAAAAAGAAACCAACGCTATTATCAAAAAGACAAAGTGTCCAGTCGCAATGGGACACCTTGAACTCAACGGATTTGTCGCGACCCCTGGTCACATCATGGAGCACGGTCATGACGCAAGAGCCTTTAATAAGTTCGAGAAAGTCTTTTCGGGACATTATCACGCTCGATCCGACAATGGGACCGTGTTCTATCTTGGTAATCCCTATGAAATGTTCTGGAATGATGTCGAAAGTCCCAGAGGTTTCACTATTTTTGATACTGAGTCCTTGGAACATCGACCCGTAAACAATCCATACAGATTGTTCTACAAGATCTTCTACGAAGACACTGACCATCAGACATTCAACACCTCTGAGTATGAGAACAAGATCGTCAAGGTCATTGTAAGAAAGAAGACAGACACAAAGAAGTTTGAAAAGTTCATCGACAAACTCTATACGTCTGGTGTTGCTGATCTAAAGATTGTAGAGAACTTTCAACTCGATGAGTCCGAAGAGTTTGAAGCAGATGAGTCAGAGGACACGATGTCCATTCTCAGTCGTTATATTGATGAATCTGAAACTGAGTTAAATAAAACAGTAATTCAGTCTCTGATTAAAGAAATATACCAAGAGGCTTGTGAGGTCGTATAATGTTTATCATTACAGTTGCTGGTAAAGAAAAGGACGGTGCATACTCTGTAGTTGATGAGTCTGGGGAACAAGTCCTTTATATCTTCTGTGACGAAGACGACGCAGAAAGATATGCCTTACAACTGGAAGAACTTGACTACCCTGAGATGAATGTGTTAGAAGTAGAAGATGAAATAATGATCAAGACCTGTGAGATGCATGATCACAGGTATACTATTATAACCACTGACGATATTGTGATCCCTCCTGATTCTGAATATGATAGTTTTCAAAAAAATTAAGTGGCAGAACTTCTTATCAACTGGTAATCATCCTACAGAAGTTAAATTAAACGAAGGGAACACCACTCTGATCATTGGTTCGAATGGTGCTGGTAAGTCCACCATTCTTGATGCACTGACGTTTGTCCTGTATGGCAAGTCTTTTCGTAAAATCAACAAAGGACAGTTGATCAACTCTACGAACGAGAAGGCTTGTCTCGTCGAGATTGAGTTTGATGTGAACTCTGTGAACTGGAAGATTCAACGTGGGATCAAACCAAACATCTTCAAGATCTATCGTAATGATGAGGAGTTGGATCAGTCCGCATCAGCAATTGATCAGCAGAAGTGGTTGGAACAGAATGTTTTGAAGATGAACTACAAGTCATTTACGCAGATTGTGATTCTTGGTTCTTCAACCTTTGTTCCGTTTATGCAACTCCCCGTGTCTTCACGTAGAGAAGTTGTAGAAGATCTGTTGGACATCAAGATCTTCTCTTCGATGAATGATGTGATCAAGGGAAAGATTCGTAATATCCGTGAACAAGTCAAGACTCTGGAACTGAAGAAAGAGAACTTGAAAGATAAGGTTGATATGCAAAAAGACTTTATCGATAAGATCGAGAGTCAGAGTAAAGATGACATCAAGACACGAATGGATAAGATCGAAACTCTGAATCAAGAAATTGAAAGATGTTTCAAACAAAGTTTTGAACAAGAAGAAGTATTGGAATACTTGCAAAAGGAATTGAAATCTGTTGACAATGCTCAGGAGAGACTGAGAGAGTTTGGTAGTATCAAAGGTAAACTGTCTCAACGTATACAAAGTATTGTCAAGGAACATAAATTTTTCACAGAAAATACGGTATGTCCCACCTGTGAGCAAGATATTGAGGAGTCGTTTCGAGTAAATAGAATTAGTGACTCCCAATCTAAAGCAGAAGAGCTCCGAGAGGGTTATGAAAAACTCCAATCGGCTATTAAAGACGAAGAATTGAGGGAGTCACATTTTAAAACTCTATCCTCTAAAATTTCAGAAACACTTAATGACATTTCTTCTTTCAATGTACAGATCTCTGGTTTTCAACGACAGATCAGCGGACTGGAATCAGAAATTCAAACTGTTACCAGTCAGCTCGAGAACAGAAATACTGAACATGAGAAGTTAGAATCCTTACACAGTAGTCTTGATAAGACATACGATGAACTGGTAGAGCACAAAGATAATATTTCCTACCACGATTTCATCTATAGTCTTCTTAAAGACGGTGGTGTAAAAGCAAAGATCATCAAAAAGTATCTACCTCTTATTAACCAACAAGTTAATAAGTATCTACAGATGATGGACTTTTACATCAACTTCAAACTTGACGAAGAATTCAACGAAACCGTAGAGTCTCCCATTCACGAAGATTTTTCTTACGCATCTTTTAGTGAAGGGGAGAAGATGAGAATTGACCTGTCACTTCTATTCACCTGGAGGGAAATCGCAAGGGTCAAGAACTCAGTCAATACAAATCTCCTGATTATGGATGAAGTCTTTGATAGTTCACTAGATGGTTTTGGAACCGATGAGTTTCTTAAAATTATTAGATATATAATCAAAGACGCAAACATATTTGTTATCAGTCACAAGACTGGTATGGATGATAAGTTTGATTCAGTTGTCAAGTTCGAAAAGCATAAAGGATTCTCAAGGAAACTCTAATGGCAAAGTACGTTAAAATTATCGGTTTGGTAAGTTTTTTCGCACTCTTAGGTGGCGGTATTATTCATAGTCAGTTTCACCCATACAATAGTGCCATCCCTCATGTCCATCCCGAAACTGGTACGATTCATGTACATTAAATTAATATTTGTTTCATTTTCACAAATGTTAGTGAAGTAACACAAACACCACTATATAATGTGTGAATTGGAGATTGGTAATGCACAATCTGATTTCGCACAATGAACTTGCATCTTGGAAGTGGGATGAAAAGTCTAATTCTGACGAGAAATACGATCAAGTATCCGAATACTTCCAATGCATTTCAGAATGTGGTATCATAGATAGCGACGCAAGGAGGTTCTGCAGACACGTCCTGACCGAAGACTAATCTTGTAAAAGGAGCAATCATCACCGAAGACCCCTTAAGGAGAAATCCTTAGGGGGTTTGGTTTATGTGCCAATATATAAACTGTCCGACCCAACACAGACTACGATGGGTTTCGCTGTATTATAGGTACATCGAGACAGACAACCATGATCAACTACGAAATCAAGTCCCAACTCGCTAAACTCCTTGCCACTGAGAACATGGTGGTGGAGAACGCCAATGTAGAGACTGCACAGTTTGATGTGGAACGTCGTGTGCTGACCCTCCCGATGTGGAAGAGGGCATCCAACACTGTGTACGATATGCTCGTTGGTCATGAGGTTGGTCATGCATTGTATACACCAAACGATTGGTCATGGGAAGATCGTATCCCTAAACAGTTTGTCAACGTGACTGAAGATGCACGTATTGAGAAACTGATGAAACGTCGATACCCAGGACTGTCTAAGAGTTTCTATCAAGGATACAAAGAACTTGCTGAAGATGATTTCTTTGGTCTTGAGGATGAAGATCTTTCTACCTACAACCTGGCTGACCGTGCAAACCTTTACTACAAGATTGGTAACTTCGTAGATATTCCCTTCACTGAAGAGGAGAGGAAGTATGTTGAGATGATGGGTGAGACAGAAACCTTTGCCGATGCGGTCATGGTTGCTGAAGAGATCTATAAGTTCTGTAAGACTGAGAGTGAAAAAGAGGAGAGTGTTGATGTTCCTCTGTCGGGTCAAGGATCTGGTGAAGGAATGACTCACGAAGAGATGCTTGATGAAGCACAACGTCGTGAATTTGAAAACGGAGAGGGTGAAGAAGACTTCGGTGAACTGGAAGATCTTTCTGAAGGTCGTTCAAAACCACAATCAACAACCACTCCAGAACCTGAAGTTAAAACTGACGACATCTTTGAATCTGGTAAAGAAGAATTTAATGGCAATGTACAACAAGGTAGTCGTACATTCAATTATCTTGAGGTACCAAAGGTTGATGTTGATAAGGTTGTTGTTTCTAACAAACAAATTCATCAACAATTGAATGATCACTGGGTCGATCAATTGACACCTAAAGAGTATTACTGTGCATATACAGAAACTACAAAGATGACAGAACCACGAGACTTTGGTCCTGTTGATGCTGACTATGATCGATACAAGAAATCCTCACAAAAGGAAGTCAATTATCTTGTAAAAGAATTTGAGTGTAAGAAATCTGCAGACGCATACTCTCGGTCATTTTCTTCTAAGACTGGTACTCTGGATTGTTCTAAACTTCACACCTATAAGTACAACGAAGATCTCTTCAGGAAAGTGAATGTCATTCCTGATGGTAAGAACCATGGTTTGATCTTCATTCTTGATTGGTCAGGATCTATGGGTGACTGTCTGTTGGAAACTATGAAGCAACTGTTCAATCTGATTCAGTTCTGTAGTAAGGTCAACATTCCTTTTGATGTGTATGCATTCACTAACAACTATCAAAAGAGTGAGGATTATTTCTCCTATACTGAAAGTCCTATTCAGGAAGTCAAAGAGTATGACATGATTATCAGTCCAGACTTCAGCCTTCTCCACTTCTTCACCAGTGATGTGAACAAGAAACAACTTGATCAACAAATGAGGAATCTATATCGTGTCGCATATAATATGGTACAGTGGTGTAACTATTCTATCCCTGTTGGTTTCAATCTCTCAGGTACTCCTCTGAATGAGGCTATCGTATGTCTCCATCAACTCATCCCTCAGTTCAAGACGAAATATAAAGTTCAGAAGATCAACACTGTGATTCTGACTGACGGTGAGGCAAATGTTCTCCCCTTCTATAAAGTCAACAATTACTATGATGACGGACGTATGGGCTCAGGACGTGTGTATATGGGTGACTTCATCCGTAATCGCAAGACTGGACACACTTACAAGGTTGAGGGTTCTTTCCACAAGTTCACTGAAGTTCTTCTTGAAGATCTTAAGACGATGAATCCTGGTGTGAATATCATTGGTTTCCGTCTTGCCAGTAACAGTGACTTCAAAGGATTTGTTCGACGGTATGATGACACCATGACTGAAGAGTCCTACAGGAAGATCAAAAAGAACAAGTCTGTTGCAATCAAGACCAGTGGATATACTTCTTATTTTGGTATTCTTTCATCTTCTCTTGACAACGATACTGAGTTTGATGTTGAGGAAGGTGCAAGTAAAGCAAAGATCCGATCTGCCTTTGTTAAAAATCTTAATGCAAAGTCTCTAAATAGAAAGGTATTAAGTCAGTTTGTAGATATCATCAGTTGAGCCAGTCGGACAACTGTCCCATCCACCACCCCACAAGGGTGGTTTTCGTATATTATAGCTTTGTTGAGACAAATCATCATGGCACTATCCACTTCTTCTATCGTCGCTTCCCTTCAAGATACTTTCGGACCTGAGGTTACTACTGGTGATATTCGTGGATGGTGTGCCATGAATGACATCAGTTATCAGACCGTCACCAAGAAACTCAATGAGTACAAGGTTGGTCGTGGTAAATGGAACCTCACCGTTCAAGAGAAACTTGAACAGAACTATCAAGCTCCTGCAGCTCTCCCCGCAATCGAACAAGACTTTATCCCTCAAAAAGATGATTCCTTCGTCAAGTTTGGTAACTTCTCTGATATTAAAAAAATTATTCAGTCCCGTCTTTTCTACCCTACGTTTATCACGGGTCTCTCGGGCAATGGTAAAACGTTCCTTGTCGAGCAAGCGTGTGCGCAACTCAAAAGGGAACTGATTCGTGTCAACATTACTATCGAGACTGACGAAGATGACCTTATTGGTGGCTTCCGTCTGGTTAATGGTGAAACTGTTTGGCATAATGGTCCAGTCATCGAGGCTCTGGAACGTGGAGCAGTACTTCTTCTAGACGAGGTTGACCTGGCTTCTAACAAAATCCTGTGTCTTCAGTCTATCCTTGAGGGTAAGGGTGTTTTCCTGAAGAAGATCGGTCGATTCGTCAAACCTGCTAACGGTTTTCAAGTCATCGCCACTGCCAACACCAAGGGTAAGGGTTCTGACGATGGTCGGTTCATCGGTACCAACGTTCTGAACGAAGCATTCCTTGAACGTTTCTGTGTCACCTTCGAACAGTCCTATCCGACTCCTTCTACAGAGCAAAAGATTCTTGAGTCCGATTGTGATGACAAGGAATTCTGTAAGCACCTGGTTGACTGGGCAGACATCATTCGTAAGACCTTCTACGATGGTGGTATTGATGAGATTATCTCCACCCGTCGTCTGGTTCACATCGTTCGTGCATACTCTATCTTTGGTGACAAAGCCAAAGCACTTCAGGTTTGTATCAATCGATTTGATGATGAGACCAAGGCAGCATTCCTGGAACTGTATGACAAAGTTGATGTAGACTTTGAAATCGTTGACACTATGGAGGAATCTTGATAGAATGAACTCATGGTCCCTATTGTATGATGAACTCATGAGTGACAATGAATGGGTGAGTGAAAACGGGGGATATGAATATACTCCCCTCACCGAATCTTCTACGGGTAGCGTAGATATCCACACAAATTATGAAATGACATTGAACATTGATAACGCTAATGGTTTCTGGAAATATGAGGAAGATGTAATCCTCAAGGAGATCCGTGACTATCTTGGTGGTACGTATAAAGCACATTATGCTAACGACAACAAGACTCAGACACTGGATCTGATTGATAGTATTGGTGACTCAGAAGCATTCTGTCGATCCAACGCAATCAAATATCTCTCACGGTTTGGTAAGAAGGACGGCAAGTCTAAACTTGACATCCTTAAAGCAATCCACTACTGTATTCTCCTCTATCATTTCTCTGGCATCAACAAGCAACCAAAAGGTAATTATGAAACTTTCTGAATCCACTGTATCTCTCCTGAAGAACTTCTCTTCGATCAATCAGTCTATCCTGTTCAAGGAAGGACAGAAGTTGCGTTCAATTTCAGTGATGAAGAACATCCTGGTTGAAGCCAATGTGTCCGAAGAGTTCCCTAAAGACTTTGGTATCTACGATCTGAACCAGTTCCTTAACGGACTGTCCCTTCACTCCTCTCCTGATCTTGACTTTGACAATGATCAGTATGTTGTGATCAAGGAAGGTCGTTCTCGTTCTAAGTATTTCTTTGCAGATCCGTCTGTGATTGTTGCACCTCCTGAGAAAGAGATCACTCTTCCGACTGAGGATGTTTGTTTCCAACTGACCAGTCAACAACTGGAGAAACTGAAGAAGGCTGCATCTGTCTATCAACTCCCCGACATCTCTGTCATTGGTGAGAATGGTGTGATCAAACTGGTTGCACGTGATAAGAAGAACGATACTTCTAATGACTTCTCTATCATCGTTGGTGAGACAGAGACTGAGTTTGTCTTCAACTTCAAAGAAGAGAACCTGAAGATCGTCCCTGGTAACTATGATGTGGTTGTGTCAGAAAAACTTCTGTCCCGTTTCCAGAATCAGAACATCGATGTGACCTATTATATCGCTCTGGAACCTGATTCTACCTTTGGCTGATGAGACACATTCTCTTCACTTTGAAGGGTTGTCCTTTTGGATTGTTGGATGATGAGGCACACATTCGTAATGTTCTTGCGAATGCTGCCACGTTGTCTGAGAGTACACTACTCGGTATTCAATCCCATAAGTTTCAACCCCAAGGAGTCACTGCTGTCGCTCTACTTGCAGAGTCCCATATCTCTATTCACACATGGCCTGAGAATGGTATGGCAGTATGTGACGTGTTCACATGTGGTGAACATACAAACCCAAGGTCTGGTGCAACTTACATGTATGAGGCAATGGGTGCAACTGATCTTGTTTCTGAAATTTTCAAGAGACCTTTGCAATGAATATCTTTGTCACTGATCCTGATCCCGTCAAGTCTGCTCGTGTCCTACCAGACAAGCACATCGTCAAGATGCCCCTAGAGACGTGTCAGATGCTTTCTATCGTCTGTTCCGAGAAGTGGGGACATGGGTTCGGAACTCTACCTAGAGCTGATGGTCAACCGTACAAGACCACCACAGGTGCCTTCCGTAATCATCCCTGTACAATCTGGGCAAACTCTTTTGTAAACAACTGGAGATGGTTACTTGCTCATGGATTTGCAATGTGTGATGAGTATGCACTGAGATATGGTAAACCCCATACCTGTTTCAATACTCTTCAGGCAGCAAATGAAATCCTTCCATGTGCAGATCCTCAGGGTAGATCAGGTAAAGGTCCAACACCTTTTGTATTTGCTGGACCTGATGAATTCAAGTATGATGAGGATATTGACATCTATACTAAGTACAAAAGATACATTGCATCAAAACCATGGGTGAAGGACAACTACCTGAGAATACCCGAGAGAAAGCCGGACTGGGTTTGATTCCTTTCATTCTCTGTTTACTTGGTACACTTTGTGTTATAGTAGCAGGGTACTTCCACGGTCACATGAATATTGGTGCCGTGTGGCACAACTTGCATAACTTTAATTGATTATGAGTCGTAATGAATTTGTTTGGGTCGAATCTTATCGACCCCAGACTATTGATGATTGTATTCTTCCTGACGGAATCAAGAATACTTTCAAACAATTTGTAGAGAAAGGGGAAGTGCCTAACCTTCTTCTCTCTGGACCTCCTGGATGTGGTAAGACCACTGTTGCCAAGGCACTTTGTCATGAACTTGGAGTAGACTATTATGTCATCAACGGATCCGACGAGGGACGATTCCTCGATACTGTCAGAAACAATGCGAAGAATTTCGCTTCGACCGTCTCGCTTTCGTCAACTGCAAAACACAAAGTCATCATCATTGATGAGGCAGATAACACGACCCCAGATGTACAACTCTGCCTACGGGCATTTACTGAGGAGTTTATTGGGAACTGCAGATTCATCTTCACCTGCAACTACAAAAACAAAATCATCCAACCCCTCCACTCCCGATGTGCCGTCGTTGACTTCTCCATCAAAGGAAAAGAACGACAAGCCCTCGCAGGAAAGTTCTTCCAACGCCTCCAACAAATCCTCGATACAGAAGGTGTTGAATATGATAACAAGGTCCTGGTAGAACTCATTCAGAAACACTTCCCTGATTGGAGACGTGTTCTCAATGAACTACAACGATACTCTGTCAGTGGAAAGATTGACACTGGTATCCTTGCCGCATTCACTAATGTAAAAACCGATGATCTCTTTAAACACCTTAAAGACAAAGATTTCCCCAAGGTCCGTAAATGGGTCGTGGATAATCTTGATAATGACCCTCACGTTCTTCTTCGTAGTGTTTACGACGCAGTATATTCAAAGTTGGATGGTAGTGGGATCGCTGCTGCTGTTCTCATTATTGCTAAGTATCAGTATCAGAGTTCTTTCGTCGCTGATCAAGAAATAAATATGTTGGCTTGTCTGACCGAAATCATGGTGGAGTGTAATTTCAAATGAAACAACTACTTCTTATCCCATTACTCTTCTCATTCTCTCCAGTAGCATTTGCTGGTGATAGTCAACGAGGATGGTCTCATCAGGAAAAATGTTACAAGACTGTTTATCGTGAAGAGTATGTACCAGGAACAATGAGAAAACCTGGATACGTAAAGTCCTACAAGGAACGAGTGAAAGTTCCATGTGAAGATACTTCAAAGAGAAATACTTCAAGGAGACATCATCATCATAATCATCAACACGTAGAACCTCGTCGCACCTATCGTCCTGCAGAACGGGAAGAGAGACTGAGTAATCACGATGATAACTCTTGTGTTGAGGGTTCTATTATCGGTGGTATTCTTGGTGGTGCTGCTGGTGGTACTCTTGCAACAAAGAAGAATTGGATCTGGTCAATCCCTGCAGGTGTTGTAGGTGGTGCTATGGTCGGATGTCAGGTTGATGGGGGTTGAATCCTATGATCGTGAAACAGATCAAATCTAATTGGTATTATGTGTTCTGGGGTATCGCAACCGTCGCAGTTGTTGCTGGTCAGATCTACGTTGGATCTGGATACCGTCAGATGTCAGAAACAGTAAAATCTCTTATTCAACAAAATTATTATGAACGTTAAAGTATTTCGTATGTCCTCTGGTGAGGATGTGGTTGCTGATGTCCTTGAAGACAAAGAGGATAGTCTTGTTATCATGAATCCTATTGTTGCATTTAATCAAGGTGATGGTCGTCTTGGTTTCGCACCTTACGCCCCTCTTTTGAAACGTGAAGAGAAGGAACTGGAGATCAGTAAGAAGTGGATTGTGTATGTTGCCAACGTCAATGACGAACTGGTAGAACAGTATGAGGAGATGTTCTCTCCATTGAAAACCCCTAGTAAGAAGTTGATCCTTTGATATGGAATTGAAAGATTGGTTGAATTCAATCAACTTTAACAAGGAGAATATTCTCGATGAGGACCCCACTCTAGCACGAGAATATCCTCCCTATATTATTAATAAGTGTCTGTCAGGTCACTTGGATTGTGTGATGTTCGCCAATGAAATGAACAAGTATCATTTCTTGGATAAGGACATGCAATATAATTTTTATATAAATATTCTGAGAAAGAAGAAAAGATTTTCTCCTTGGCTTAGAAAAGAGAAAGTATCAGATTTAGAGTTTGTTAAACAATACTATGGTTATAGTAATGAGAAAGCATCTCAAGTTCTGAAAATCCTATCTAATGAACAAATTGAATTTATTAAACAACGACTTGACACTGGTGGTACAAAATGACACAAACTGCTGAACCTCAGGTAACTTGGTCTCAAGACAAAATGGTCGAGATCAGGTTGAATGAGCCTGATGACTTTCTTAAAGTAAGAGAAACTCTGACTCGTATTGGTGTAGCTTCTAGAAAAGAAAAGAAGTTGTATCAGTCGTGTCATATCCTGCACAAACAGGGTAAGTATTACATCGTTCACTTTAAGGAACTGTTTGCCCTGGATGGGAAGTACGCTAACCTTACTATTAATGATGTTCAGCGTAGGAATCGTATTACTAAGCTTCTTGCTGATTGGGGACTCATTACGATCCTGAATGAAGATTCAATTATTGATATCGCACCTCTGAATCAGATCAAGGTTCTGTCCTACAAAGACAAACAGGACTGGACTCTGGAACAGAAATACAACATTG
>Ga0213858_10000572_pt1 | contig 17531 bp, 30 predicted proteins | sample PICome_FD_160122 | JGI IMG/M metagenome (GOLD analysis project Ga0213858, IMG submission 160122) | Coastal seawater microbial communities near Pivers Island, North Carolina, United States - PICO245 | ecosystem: Environmental > Aquatic > Marine > Coastal | place: USA: North Carolina | collected... | reverse complement strand
TTGAGATTAGTCGTTTAGTAGGTATCCGTCCGTACAATGCGATTGCTTTTTCAGGTCCTATTGCCGTATTCGTTAGTGTATTTCTCATCTACCCTCTCGGACAGTCGAGTTGGTTCTTTGCGCCGTCCTTTGGTGTGTCGGCAATATTCCGATTCCTACTTTTTCTACAAGGATTTCATAACTGGACACTCAACCCCTTCCATATGATGGGTGTTGCAGGTATCCTGGGTGGTGCATTGCTAAGTGCCATTCATGGTGTTACAGTAGAGAATACTTTGTATCAAGATGGTGAACAAGCAAATACTTTCAAGGCATTTGATAGCACTCAGGAAGAGGAAACCTATTCAATGGTTACAGCAAACCGTTTCTGGTCTCAGATCTTTGGTATTGCATTTAGCAATAAGAGGTGGCTTCATTTCTTTATGCTCTTTGTTCCTGTTATGGGTCTTTGGACAAGTTCCATCGGTATTATTGGTCTTGCTCTCAACCTTCGTGCTTATGACTTTGTTTCACAAGAAGTCAGAGCAGCAGAAGATCCTGAGTTCGAGACGTTCTACACAAAGAACATCCTTCTGAATGAAGGTCTTCGTGCCTGGATGGCACCAGTGGATCAACCACATGAGCAATTTGTATTTCCAGAGGAAGTATTGCCAAGAGGCAATGCTCTGTGATATACTGGGGGTCTTCGGACCCTCTTTTTTATGCCATGAAATATACACTACAAGTACAAGAGACTGATGATGGTGAACTATTCTTAGAGTTTCCTGACGATGTTATGGAATCTTTAGGATGGCACGAAGGAGATGTGTTAGAATGGACCTATGCCTCAGACCACCTTATCCTCAAGAAGACTCATGACAATTGAAGGACGACCCGAATTGCAAGGTGCCCAAGAATATTGGGACAAAGAGTATGCACGTCAACGAAAGGATCGAATGCAAGATTGCATCGATGACTACCTACAGGATCAACATGTTGATGCACGGTTTGCATACGAAGAGATGCTGTCCTGTGTAGATGATGTGATTGAATATCATCGTTGTGCTTTGGCAAAGGCATCAACTCTCAAGGATCTTATGTTGGGTCACAGGTCATTCCCTGAGTGGCCAGGAGAAGATGTTGAACTGGCAAAGAAGTGGCAGTATGATAAGATTCCTGACCGTTTCTAAATTGTATCACATGTTACAGTTGACAATGACTAAATACTAGTGGTATACTATTACCATCGTTCATCCCATTTGCTATTTGCGAATAACGAATGGGACGCAAGTAAGCCGACTCGGAACGGAGCGTTCATCCCATGCTTGAGTTACTACTCTATGCAAACATGACATGTCAGGATGCTGAGTCTCTCATGTTGAGAATCTCTAAGCATCAAAATCTACCTCCCTTAGTGAAGGTAGAACTGGTAGAGACCGTAAAGGAATCTGTACCTGAATGTTTTTGGGACGCAAAAGCCGACTGAAGGAACGGGTTTAATCACCCCAAATTCAGGAGCAAACTAATGAACACACTATCTCTAATCAAGAAGCAGATCAACAAAGCAGCAGCACTGCACGATGCACAAATTGCTATGACTACCTATCGTGGTGTCAAGTTTGAGTGCAAGCAAGGTGATGCTGATGAAGTGCATGGCACTTTCTGCTATAGAGGTCACACCTATCAAAAGTGAGGTGTGATGGATAAATCCTATGTTTATCATTATGATGACATGGATAAAGACAGCAGACCACCAGCATGTTATCAACTAACATATCGGGGGGTAACATACTGGTCCTGCTATCGTATTCACTTGAAGGACTATTTTGAGCAATTGCTCACAGTACAACCAGTTTTTAACAGGAGGGGTTGACCCCTCTCTTTTTTTGCTAATATATAATGAGATTGCAAACGTATCAATGAAAATCTTTTTAGACTCTTCGGACTTCTACGAAATCGAAGAGGTGGCAAAGTTGGGATTCATCGATGGTGTGACCACGAATCCCACACTCATGAGTAAGCAGAGGAAAGATCCTGTAGAAGTTATCAAGAGGATTTCTGACCTGTTCCCTGAGACTGCATCGATCTCTGCAGAGGTTGTCGGTGGACACCATGAAGAGATGCTGGCACAGGCACAACCTTACATTGACCATGCTCAGAACATCACGATCAAAGTTCCCATGACCTTTGAGGGACTGAAGGCATGTAGGTACTTGACAGATCTCGGTAGAACTGTTAATGTTACTCTCGTCTTTTCACCTGCACAAGCAATCCTTGCTGCCAAAGCAGGTGCTACTTATGTTTCTCCGTTCGTAGGTAGAGTCGATGACCAATCCTTTGATGGTATTACTTTGATCAAAGAGATTGCTGGCATTTTTGATGGGCAGACTGATACTCAAGTCCTGTCTGCATCTATCCGTAGTGTGAAACATGTTATTGATTCATTCAAATACGGTGCAGATGTTGTCACAATGCCATTCTCAGTGTATAATAAAATGTACAACCACATTCTTACAGACAAGGGTCTAGCACTCTTCGACAAAGACTGGGCTGAACTACAGGAGAAAATCAAATGAAACTTCGTACTGTGAAAAAGCAACTACTAATCAAGAAAAAAGATGAGACCCACAACCAACTCTGGGAGTGGGAAGAAACACCTGAAGTAAGAGAGTTTATTAAAAAGTATGGTAAAACCAACTGATTGGGACAGTGTAGAAGCTGATGAGGCTGAAGCAATCCGTCGTCATGCTCGTGCAGACTTTCGTATGAACGAGATGAAGAAGGAACTTCAGGATCTGAAGAACATTGTTCATAGCAACGAAGACAAGAATGCAGCATACAAAAAGATCAGACAGTATCAGAAACGTAAGAAATCCATATTCGGTGAAATCGGAAGAATCGATCGTAGTAAAGACTACACCTCAGAGGGTATTAGAATCCAATACGAATCTCTTTACGGCGAAGTGGAACCTTCCGACAGCAGCAAAGAACTGCGGGATGACCGAGAAGGAAATGAGGATGACGTTCTTTGAATTCCTCAAGTACAATCCACCAACTTGGAAAGAGGGTTGACAAGTCACCCTCTTTCCTTTATAATTGATTTCATGGAAGAGTGGTCGAGTGGTTGATGGCACTGGTCTTGAAAACCAGCGATGTGCAAGCATCCGTGGGTTCAAATCCCACCTCTTCCGTTTTATACACTTTGTAAAGTAAAAGTGTATAAATACTCAGAACGTTATTCATGTAACGTTTTACAACAGAACCAAGTCGAGGTTCTTTTCATCTGTGGGTAACCATTCCACAAGTAAAAACAAACGAGGTAAACAAACAATGATCAAAACTGCTTTCGCAGCTGCTGCTGCTCTTGCTTTCGCACCTGCTGCTGCCCTTGCAGGTCCCTACGTGAACGTCGAGGCTAACTCAGGATTCACGGGCTCAAATTACAACGGTACGACGACAGATCTGCACGTTGGCTACGAGGGTCCTATTGGTGAATCGGCATCGTACTACGTCCAAGCAGGTGCTTCGGTCGTGTCCCCCGATGGTGGTGAAGTTGATACCGTTCCTTCTGGTAAGGCAGGTCTGGGTATTGCTGTGACCGATGCACTGGGTGCATACGGTGAAGTCTCCTTCCAAGGTTCTGGTGATTCCAGTGTTGACCGTGGCTACGGGACTAAAGTGGGTCTGAAGTATTCCTTCTGATTCATATAAACTAAACTCTAGAGTTTGGGAGGGGTTGCTACCCCTCCTTTTTTATGCTAAAATACTATGGTAACCAAGGAGGATCTATGCCTGAACAGTCCAAACGTAATCGCAAACGTGGTCACAGGGACATGGAACCCCTCCCTGCTCCCACTCGTCCTCCTGGTGAACGCAGGAGGATTCGTTCTTTCGGTCGTATTCGTCAAGAGGTTGACAAAAAATGATTAGTTTTATTGTTTATTCTAGGGACGGTTGTCCCTTCTGCACCAAGATTCAGCAAGTTCTAGAACTAAAAGAACTGAGGCATGTGATTTACAAACTTGATCGAGACTTTACTCGTGAACAGTTCTATCAAAAGTTTGGTGCAGGATCAACATTCCCACAGGTTCAATACAATGGTAAAAACCTTGGTGGATGTACTGAAACTGTTTCGTATCTTAGGGAGAATAATCTACTCTGAGTCACTAAATACTAACATTAGAGATGAGGGAGAACTCGTATGGAATACACTGCTGTGCTTTTGTTCTCAACGTTCCTGATACTGGGTGCCTTCATCGTCGGATTCATTGGGGGGTGGTTTGCTTCTAGAGTGTTTGATGCCTGGTATGAAAAGGCAGATTATGCTAAGGAAGTAATTCACCCTGAAATGTATGATGAGGATGGAGAACCTGCAAACATCGGTGACCTTCTATACTTGCGTATAGACAAAGATCATGATACACTAGAGGACGACGATGATGATTGAGAAACTATGATTCTAGTTGACATGAATCAGGTGATGATCTCCAACCTAATGATGCAAATCAATGTGAGAAATGGAGAACTTGAAGAGGGACTAGTTCGACACATGGTTCTCACCTCTCTACGGATGTACCGCAGAAAGTTCGGGGACAAGTTCGGAGAACTAGTCCTTTGTTATGACAGTAAAAATTACTGGAGGAGGAAGTATTTCCCCCAATACAAAGCCAGTAGAAAGAAAGACCGAGCAAAGTCTAATCACAACTGGGGTCAAATCTTTGAGGTGCTCAACAAACTCAGAGATGAGTTTCGTGAGAACCTTCCTTACAAGGTTATGTGTGTCGATGGGTCTGAAGCAGATGACATCATTGCAATCCTGACGATTGATCAGGGCATGAGAAACATCAGACTGCAGAAGGACATGCAACCACCTGTACCTATTCTGATTCTATCTGGTGACAAAGACTTCGTTCAGTTGCAGAAGTATCCTTATGTCAAGCAGTACAACCCTGTGAAGAAGTCCTTTGTGGAGTGTCCAGATCCTCATCTATACATCCTGGAGCACATCATCAAGGGTGATAAGTCTGATGGCATTCCTAACTGCCTTTCTCCTGACGAGACCTTTGTAAAGGGTGCAAGACAAAGACCTATCAGTAAGAAAAACTTTTCTCTGTGGTTAGACAAAGCACCTGAAGACTTCTGTACTTCGGAACAGATGCAATACTACGAACGAAATAAGACCCTTATCGATTTCAGATATATACCTAAGGAGATTGAAGATTTAATTGTCGAAGAATACGACAACTATGTCTGTAAACCTAGGTCGGGTATTTATCCTTACTTCGTATCGAACCAACTTCTTGAATTGATTAACCACGTAGGAGATTTTTAATTATGTCTGGATGGACAAACAACAACCTTCTGATTTCTGAAGTGCTTCAGAAGGTCAGCAATGCAAAGACTAAGAAAGAGAAGATCTCTCTTCTAGTTCAGAACAATAGTCCAGCACTTCGTAGTATTTTGATCTGGAACTATGATGACTCGATCATCACCCTTCTACCTGAAGGTGAAGTTCCTTACACTCCCAACGATTCACCCAAGGGCACTGAGCACTCACTACTTGCGAAAGAGTACACTAAGTTGTACTATTACATCAAAGGTGGTGCAGATCAAGTGCCTCAACTGAGACGTGAATCTATGTTCATTGCCTTGCTTGAAGGTCTACACAAGTCCGAAGCAGAACTTATTTGTCTGGTAAAGGATGGTAAACTTCAAGACAAGTATCGCATCACACTTGCTACAGTTAAAGAAGCATTCCCACAAATTGAGTGGGGCAATAGAGGACCAACTGAATGAAGATTTTTGAACAAGACTGTTCACCAGAACTTGCTAACGACAGGTCGTTACCTTACACATCATATCTAGTAGAGTATGTTCTGGATGGTCAGACTAAGTATGATCTAGTGATCGCAGGTAAAAAGGTTGAAGTTTTTGACTGGTACTGGGATCACTATCGTCATGATTTTATTAGATTTACACAGACTGAGGGTAGAGTGAATCCAAAGTTGTGGAACAATCCTAAAGAACAGAAGGGTAAAAAGAAATGAGCACTGTTATTTTTGATCCTCGCAAGAAGAAAGAGGAAGAGGTTGAAGAAGAAGGGAAGTCTGTACCACAGACCCCTAGAGAATTGCTGGTGGCAGCCATGACAGTTGCTACTATTCCTCTGATTTTTATGTTACTATGGAACTGGTTGATTCCTAGTATCTTTGGGTTGGCAACCATCGGTTACTTCAAGTCCGCAGGACTTCTTGCTATGTCCTATATGATTTTTAAGAAATGAAAGTATGTAAGATCTCTGTCACTCCTGATGCAGAGAAGACAATCGGTTACATTGCACGTGTAAGCAATCCAAACAACCAGGAAAATCCTAAGGTGGAGAAACTGCTGGCATATTGTATCAAGCATGGACACTGGTCTGTGTTTGAGCAAGCAACCATGACTGTTGAGATCAATACTACTAGAGCAATCGCACAGCAAATACTGCGCCACCGTTCGTTCACATATCAAGAATTTTCACAACGGTATGCCGACTCTAAACTTCTAGGATTTGATGTCATCCCTTTGCCTGACCTGCGTCGTCAAGATGATAAGAATCGACAGAACTCTATTGATGATGTTGATCCTTTCACCAAGCAGAAGTTTGAGATCCTGATGCAACATCACTTCAAAGCAGGCATGGAACTGTACCAGGAGATGCTTGATGCAGGAATCGCAAAGGAGTGTGCCAGAAATGTGCTTCCCCTCTGTGTACCAACTCGTATGTACATGACGGGCAATCTTCGCAACTGGATTCATTATATCTCTTTGCGTGAGAAGAACGGTACTCAGCAGGAGCACATGGATATTGCTAAGGCAATCAAAAAGATCTTTGTTGCTGAGTTTCCTACCATCTCTCGTGCTCTTGAGTGGGAAGGTTCTGCTGAAGACTACTGTTCTGATACTCAACCCTGTGTACTAATCAAACCTTAGACCAATGCCATCATACGATTTTAGAAACAAAGAGACTGGAGAAATCCTAGAGAACGTGGTAATGTCTATCCACGATCTCGATAAATACAAAGAGGAACATCCCGAACTTGAAAGATATTTTGGTAATCAAAATGTCACTGCTACCTACGGCAAACCTGTTGCCTCGGAAGGATTCAAGGAAGTGATGTCTAAAGTCCAGAGAGCACATCCTGGTGCAAACCTTAGTAGATTTACCTGATATGCCACGTCGAAAGAATTTGCAGAACACATTCAAACTTGAAGGTGTTCTTGATGATAAACCCACGGTGAAGAAGTCTCGACGCAAACCTATCAGCACAGAGCAACTTGCTGCCATCGAACCTATCACTGAGAACCAGAAGAAAGTTTTCAGTGCATGGGAAGAGGGTAAGAACTGTATCCTACATGGTTGTGCAGGTACAGGTAAGACATTTGTAGCACTGTATCTTGCACTCAGAGAAGTTCTAAACCCTGAGACTCCTTACGAAAAGATTTACATTGTCCGTTCACTGGTTCCTACCAGAGAGATTGGTTTCCTGCCTGGAGATCATGAGGACAAGTCATACCTTTACCAGATTCCTTATAAGAATATGGTGAAGTATATGTTTGAGATGCCAGATGATAATGCTTTTGAGTTTCTCTATGACAACTTGAGATCTCAAGAGTCTATCTCTTTCTGGTCCACATCATTTATTCGTGGCACCACATTTGATAATGCTATCATTCTGATTGACGAGTTTAGCAATCTAAACTTCCATGAACTGGATTCAATGATTACTCGTGTCGGTAATGATACTCGTATCTTATTCTGTGGTGACTACACACAGTCAGACCTCGTGAAATCTAATGAAAGAACAGGTGTTCTTGACTTCATGAGAATCTGTGCTACCATGGATGAGTTTGAAACTGTAGAGTTTGATATCAACGACATCGTTCGTTCTGGTCTGGTCCGCAGTTATCTCATCAGCAAACTGAATTTAGGATTGTAATGTTTAATTGGTTATATCATGAAGAGGATTTCAATATCCCACCGTTGAAAGCAACCGAACGCAATGGTATGCGTTTTTATGTGAGGGATGGTAAATACTATCCCTCAGTAACTACAGTCACTGGTATCAGATCCAAGCAAGCAATCTTGGAGTGGAGACAAAGGGTTGGTGAAGCACACGCAACTCGTGAGTCTGGTCGTGCTACTGCTAGAGGATCTGTCTATCATGAAATTGTCGAATCGTACCTGCGTAATAATTACAATCCTAAGGAATGGGAAGAGAAGATCATTCCGAATCTGCTTTTCAGATGTTCTAAGAGTAATCTTGATCGCATTGATAATATTCATTGCATGGAAACTGCTCTTTATTCCGATTATCTTGGTCTTGCTGGTCGTGTTGATTGCATTGCTGAATTCAATGGCATTCTTTCTGTGATCGACTTTAAGACATCTAACAAACCTAAGAAAATCGATTGGATTGAGAATTATTTTGTACAGTGTTGTGCATATGCTACAATGTACTATGAGCTCACCGAACGTGAGGTCAAGCAACTAGTTGTGATCATTGCAAATGAAGCAGGTGGCACTCAGGTGTTCGTCAAAAAAGATATTGATCAACAACTAGCATTGCTGAAAGAATACATGCAAGAATTTATTGAGGAGCAACATGGAATTAAACGATGAACTTCAAAAAAAGTTCCTGACTCCTACCAAATTTGCTATGGAGATCGAGAAGATGGTCAAGGACTCTAATGGTCTGATCAATTACATCGACGCAGTGGTGGTTTACTGTGAACAAAATGAGGTTGAGATTGAGAGTGTACCCAAACTCTTGTCCAAACCTCTGAAAGAAAAAATCAAGAGGGATGCACAGTATCTGAACTACGTCAAGAGAACTAGTAGAGGTATTCTCCCTGTGTAATTGGGTGTACCATTACAATAGAGAAATGTCCGCAGAATTTTTTAATGCACCAGCAGTTCGTGCAGAACTAGCAAACATATTCACTCTTCATGAAGACATGGTGCGTCTTCTTAACCCTGCTGTCATGCAAAATCTGACAGCAGAGAAGCAGAATGAAAGGATTGAAAAGGTTATTGAGTTGATCGAACGACAGAAGATCTTCTACACTAGGTTGACTCTGGAAAGTTATGATGATGTAGAGTTGCAAGAGGTCCGACACAAGATCGATGGCATCGGTCAGAGGTTCGGGTTCCAAGGCACCTTCAGTCAACATGCTGATACCATGATCAATCGTCTGAAGAAACGGTTGACACCACCTAAATAGGGTACTATAATAACTTCGTTGGGCAGGACGGGACTGGGAGACTGGTTCGCACCGTAAGACCCAACACAATCCAACAATACAAAAATACGAGGAATCCAATTATGTCTTTCGCAGCACTCAAGAAGTCTTCCTACTTCGACAACCTGAAGACTGAGATCGAGAAGATCTCTAACCCACAGGGACAAAGCTACACTGATGATCGTCTTTGGAAGGCAGAGCTTGACAAGTCTGGTAATGGTTATGCTGTGATTCGTTTCCTGCCCCCTTCTGATGGGGAGGACCTGCCCTTTGCTAAGGTCTGGAGTCATGCTTTCAAAGGTCCTACGGGACAGTGGTACATTGAGAACTCCCTGACCACCATCGGTAAGGATGATCCTGTCGGTGCTATCAACCGTGACCTCTGGAACAGTGGTCTGGAATCTGATAAGCAGACAGCACGTAATCAGAAACGCAAACTGTCTTACTACAGCAACATCTATGTGGTGAAAGACCCTCTGCACCCTGAGAATGAGGGCAAGGTGTTCCTGTTCAAGTATGGCAAGAAGATCTTTGACAAGATTGTTGAGGCAGCAAAGCCTCAGTTTGAAGACGAACGTCCTGTTGATGTGTTCAACTTCTGGCAGGGTGCCAACTTCAAACTCAAGATCGTGAAGAAGGATGGTTTCTGGAACTATGACAAGTCTGAGTTCGAGTCTCCCTCTGTTCTTGGTGAGTTCTCTGATGGTGAACTGGAGAAGATCTACAAGCAGCAGTATTCTCTGACTGACTTTACTGATCCTTCTAAGTTCAAGACCTATGAAGAACTGGAAGCACGTCTGAATCTTGTCCTTGGTAAGGTCCAACCTCGTGTGACTCCTCGTCTTGATGAGTCCCTTGAGGACGAGAGTGAGGGTCGTGGTCCTGCTCCTGAAGCACCCTCCTGGACCAGTGAAGTAAGTGACCACAAGTCTGCCGAAGCAGACGATGATAGTCTAGACTACTTCAAGAAACTGGCAGAAGAGGATTTCTAAAATGACTACCCCCAACTGGCAACATCATTCCAAAAAGGAACAGAAACGTACCTTGAAACCACAGGCAATGCGTCAAGCAAAGAAACGCAGGCAGTCTCTGAAAAGAAAACTGCTTGCTGCCTGTGCGGTGCTGGTTGGGGTGTCAGCAACTCCTGCTCAAGCAATCACCTGGAAGGAGTTCTGGGAACCGTTTAAGGATGGTCACCACCATCATCATGTACATCGGGAGGTGCATCACTATCACCACCCAGCACCCCGTAGAAGGAGGTGTAGGTACAAGGTGAGACGGGAACGGTACATCCCAGGTGACTACTACCATGAGGGTTACACCACATGGGAGACTGAAATTGTCTGGAGAGCATGTGGTTCATACAATCGTAGGTATGAACACTGGTAAACCAAAAACGACCTATGAATACCAAAATACCCCGAAAAAATTTCGGGGTATTTTTTTGCTCTTAAGGTTTTTTATCTTACCTGAGTTCTCTTGAGGAATGGGTCATCAGCATCCACAGATTCGGGATACTTGATCAACTCTTCAAACTCTGTGATGAACTTCTGAATGAACTGACTCTTAAGAACTTTGATACCTCTCTTCAGTTCGTTCTTACGTTGCTCTATATCATAGTTCGTCAACGGTTGAATCGCATTAGCACCGTATGTAATACCTTCGTAGGTAGTGAATGAAAAGTTGGCATTCACAACTGTACCTTTAGGGATCAGAACATTATCTTTAGTGTCCTTGATCTCATCAGTTTCGTATTGAACTATATCATATAGTTTAGTTCCATACTTTCTCTCTAGATAATCTTCTAGAGCAGTTACCTCCATTGGCCACTCTTCATATAGATTGGTGTATCTGTTGCAGAGAATGATAATCCAATCGTACTCAGGTGTACCGTAGAACTTTTGTGACACTGAGTCAGGTCTCTCACCATCATTGACCACGTAGTCATCGTAAGCAAAGATATACTTTGCCAAGTCATCTCTAACAGAGACTCTTCTGTAGAGATTCTTGATCACATTTTGATCTAGATAAGAACTTCTAGCAGTTCTTTCAGAGATCTCAATGTTTGGTAGGTAGGAGAAATAGTTTGCCATCAGTATTCTTTTAGTTCTTCCAGTGCTTCACGATGCAGCATGACTGTTTCTTGGAATGACATTTGAATTTGAACTGCCATCACATAGTCTTCTGTTGCAACATACTGACCATCGGGTGCAAAGTTCACACTGAAGTTCTTTAGAACACAAGCACCAGGACGATATAAATTTTCAATCTCAGTAGAAGAGTTGAGTTTCACTCTCTTTTGATTACCTTTTGATCCTGCCATCCTAACGAAAGCAAGATCGAAATAAGAAGGGATGCCTAACCATCTGTTATTACCACCACTAAGACCACTACCACTACCGTTTGACAACGATGGATGCATGTAGTATCTTAGAGTATTAACAATCTGTTTGATTTCATTCTCTTCAGCTTTGTTTCGTGCAACCATCTTCACACTGAAGTTATGGTTTCTATAGTTTGCACCTTTGAAAGTAATCTCTCTAAATGGGTTTAGAGTTCGACCTGAAACAAGTGCAGAGAGAGAGTTTGCATCAACTCCACCAGCAAATCCTGCTGCTTGAATAATAGTATTAACACCCTGAGCAGCAAGGTTAAGTGCTAGTTCTGGAGTAGCATTCTGTGCAGCCTCTGCGATCTTGGATGCAGCTGCCACATCTGAGTTCTCACCATCGAAAAAAGCAGAACCAGCTTCAATTGCCCCCTTACCGATGGATCCTAAGTCAACACCTTGGTATGACATACCATACTGAACTGACAACTGTCTAGGCATTGCCAGAAAGATTGTACCTTGTGAACTACTAGTGGGTGCTTTTGCTCTACCACCTAGAGATTTACCCTTACCACCGTCAAAGAACTGGTAGATACCTTGACCACCTTCCGTTGCGATTGTAATTTTTAGGTAATCTTTATCAGATGCTCCCTTGATTTGTCTGGGATATACTAACGGTGCTTTTGACATGGATAAATATTTCTAAACGTTAGTCATGGCGTATAAAGGTAGATTCACACCAACAAACTTCCAAAAATACAAAGGTGATCCTACAAAAATTATTTATAGGAGTTTGTGGGAACGTAAGTTCATGGTATGGTGTGACACCAATCCCAACATCCTTGAGTGGGGTAGTGAGGAGTTCTTCATACCATATATATCACCTGTTGATGGTAGAGCACACAGATATTTCCCAGATTTCTATGTAAAGTTAAGAACTACCAACGGAAAGGTGAAGAGATATGTCGTTGAGGTCAAACCTCTAGCACAATGTCGAGAACCTAAAAGACCTAAGAGGCAGACAAAGAAATATATATCTGAAGTCAAAACATATGCAGTCAACCAAGCAAAGTGGAAAGCAGCAGTTGACTTTTGTGAGGACAGACTTTGGGAATTCAAAGTCATCACAGAGAAAGAGTTGAAGGTATGAGTATCTTTACAGACATACGATCATTAACCAAGGGGTCTGGCAAAAGTGAGACTTGGTATAGGAAGCAGTGGTCTAAACGCATCCAAGGATTCCAACAGTCCAGACCACAGGTGGGTGGTATCTATTACTTTCATTACATTGCAAAAGAACCTGAGAGAATGGAGTGGTATGATAGATATCCATTCGCATATTGTATTGCAGTAGATGGAACGGGTTGGTTGGGTGCAAACTTACACTACCTTGCACCTAGTTCAAGACTTGGTACGGTAAACCAGATCAAAGCTTCTGGAAATAAAGCAGCATTGTTCTTTCCTAAATCTACTATACATAGATATAGAAATACTGAGATTAAATCTCCTGTATATAAAATTCCTGAGGAAGAGTGGGACGCAGTGCAATTACCGTTAGAGTATTTTGTAGATGAGTCACCACTAGCACCTAATGGTACGAGAAGAATTCCTGCTAAAAAAGTCTGGGGGTAATCAATGACACTCGATGTCAGTTCAATGCTTACAAAATTATCTAGTGCTGGTATGGCTACCAGTAATAGGTATGCTGTGCAGATGCAACTCCCGACAATACTTAGAGGGGAAGAGTTTAGCATTGATGGTTACAGTCTAGGTGAAGTTCTAAACTTCTATTGTGATTCTGTCACCACACCAACCAAGCAAGTTACTACAGCACAACACAGAGATCATGGTGTTGGTATCAACTATGCTACTGGTACTGTGTATGGTGAGGTGACTCTGAATTTACTATCACCCAAGGATTTGGACTTCAACCGAGTCTTTGAGGAATGGTATGCTGCTATTCATGATGACACGGGTAACAAGGTGTCATACTATGATGATATCGTAGCACCAAAGATGACCATCTATAAGTTAGAGAAGAACGGTAAGAAGAATAATAAGTGGTCAACTTCTATTACTGGTAGGTGGGAGATTGAGAATGCTCTCCCATATAATATCAGTCCTTACCAACTAAGTTCTGCTAGAACACAACTACTCAAGACTAGAATCTCTTTCAAAGTTGAGAGATATAGGTTTGTAAGAGGTGGTGCATTCAGACTTGCTGCTGAAGTTCTCGGAAACGTATCTCGATTTGATGACTAAATAACTAAACTGAAATTGGGTTTTAAACTATGCCTTTGCCAAAACTTGTCGTACCTGAGTACGAATGTGAATTGCCTTCTACAGGTGAAACAGTAAAGTATCGTCCATTCCTGGTCAAAGAAGAGAAGATTCTTCTGATGGCCATGGAGTCGAACAGTGAAAAAGATATGATGAATGCGGTGAAGTCTATCATCCGCAACTGTACATCAATCAAACGTAAGATTGATGCTCTCCCTACATTTGATATCGAGTTTCTGTTCCTTCGTATTCGTGCGAAGTCTGCTGGTGAAGAAGCAGATGTGATCATCACCGCACCTGACGATGGTGAGACAGAGATCAAGATCAAAGTTCCTCTAGAGGAAGTTACCTGTGAGAAACCTGAAGGTCACAATCCAAAGATCATGCTTGATGATGACACTGGTGTGGTCATGACTTACCCTAGTCTTGACACCTTTGTTAAGGAGAACATCTCTGGTGCAGCAACTGAGTCTGATTCTATTGATCAGGTATTCTCAATCGCAGCAGGTTGCATCTCACAAATCTTCCAAGGAGAGGAGGTGTGGGAAGCAAAAGACTGTAGTAAGAAAGAGTTGACTGAGTTCCTAGAAAGTTTGACTAACGATCAGTTCATCAAACTACAATCATTCTTCGAGACCATGCCTAAGTTGCAGTGGAAGACTGAGGTCACTAATCCTGAGACCAAAGTGAAGAGTGAAGTTGTCCTTGAGGGTCTGTCATCTTTTTTCGGGTGAGTATGTTGTACTCTAGTTTGGAAAATTATTACCGAACTAATTTTGCCTTAGTACAACATCATAAGTGGAGTCTAACTGAGATAGATAGTTTGATGCCCTGGGAAAGGGATTTGTATGTGATCATGCTGACTCAACATCTTGAGCAAGAACGTGAGATGCAACAACAAAACCAACCAGCACCATACGAAGGTTAAATGGCTACACTTGCTAAACCACAGAACAAATTAGCACAAAAACCTCAACGATATCAGCAAGTTGGTGGATCATCTGCGCCTACGGTAAAGGCACTGAATGGTATAGGCAAACAGATTTCCACCAACAATACAATTTTAAGTAGCATTGCGAATGCTCTGACTAGAAGACGCAATGTAGATCATAAGATTCAGAAGTCTCTCTTTGATGACATTGAGAGAAGAAGAGAAGCACTCAAGAGATTAAACGGACAGAAGAAGAGACCTCAACTGGTAGCAAGAAATTTACAGAGAAAAAGAAAACCAGTTGGACCTGTAGCACAAAAGAAATTAACAAAAGAAAAAGAGGTTGATGGTGGTGGTGGTCTAGGTATCTTGAATGGTATTGCTAGATTCTTCCAGATAGTTGGTGGCAAAATCTTCAAAGCATTTGTAATGACAGCAGCATTCAAGTGGTTCTCGGACCCAGCTAATGCAAGAAGATTTGTAGATGCGTTCCGTAATTTTTACAACTGGGTTCTTAAACCCATCGGTAGTTTTGTAATCAATTGGACTACTTGGGCACTTGATGGTATCGGTTCTGCTGCTGGTGGCATTGGTAAGATCATCAACGGTGTCAAGAACGGTGAAGTTGGTGAACTGATGACAGGTTTTGGTGACCTGTTGAAAGGTCTACCTGCCATTGGATCAATCGCATTCCTATTGAATCCAGTTGGATCACTGAAGTTCATCTGGAGTATCATCAGTGGTATTGCTGGCATCAAACCACCAAAAGAACAGGGTCCAGATGCACCAGACGGTAAACCAAAACCAAAACCCAAACCAAAACCTGACGCACCTGCAAAACCAAACTGGTTTCAGAGACAGTTTGATCGAGCAAAGAAATTTGGTGGGTCAGTAGTAGAGAGCACCAAGAAGTTAGGTGGTGAGGCAGTAACTGGTCTACGAAAGATTGGTAGTAATTTTAAATCAGGACTAGTCAGAGTTGGTGAAGGTCTAAAGGGCATCAAAGATGCTGCCATGAGGAAACTTGTGGAACCTGCCATTGAGTATGTCAAACCAATTCTAAACAAGTTAAAAGGTCTCAAGGGTGCTATCGAGAAGAGACTGATGAACGTTCTTGGAAACAAGGGACGTGAACTCCTGAGGAAATTTGGTGGTAAGGGTAGTTCTGGTCTGATGAAGAAGATCGGATCGAAAGCAATCCCTATCCTAGGTGGTATTGCAAACCTATACTTTGGTTATGAAGCACTGAAGGCAGGTGATCCTATCGGTGCACTGCTAGAATTTTCATCAGGTGCATTTGATCTTGTCGGTCTAATTCCTGGAGGTCAGTTCGGTCCTGTGGTGTCCATGGGTATGGACATCTATAACTTCCTCCGTGACATGGTTCCTGGTATCAAGGAACAAGAGGAGAAAGTAGTCAAAGCTCTTGGTCTAGATCCGATCATGGAACAGATCAAAAAGTTTGGTGCCATGCTCCCTGGTGCAGAGAGGGGTGGCATCAGAGGGGGTAGACGTGGTGAGTCTGACCTCAATGATCCTAGAATGAAATCAGGTAACTTCCTAGTCGGTGCACTAGAAGCAATCCTAGACATCATGCCTGGTGGTGAGATTCTAAAGAACGAATTTGCACCACAACTATTCAGTGCAAAGAGAGCATTTGGTGCTGGGATTGTTGCTCTAAGTGAGACTCCCATGGTATCTCCTGCTATCTCTGCTGGAACTGAAATTAAAGACCATCTTAAAAAGTTTTTCCAAGCAACAGTAGGTCCAATTAAAAATGCTCTTGGTGAACTATTAAAAGGATGGTTGTCTAATTTACCAAACCCTTTGCAATCAGTAAATTCAGCAGTAAATTCAGTAGTAAGCACAGGAGCAAACGTACTAAGAAATACTGTAGCTCCAGTATCAAATCTTCTAGGTTTAGGTGATGCAGAATCTGTGACTAGATCAACTGGTGCACCTTCACTAGATCCAAATAGAAACTATGGTATCGGAGAAGGCCAGAAGTTCTTCTTTGAGGATGATAAGGGACAGAAGTTCCATGCAGTCAACACTGGTGATGGACTACAGTTCTTTGAAGGTGGTGTTGCTGGTGTTGGTGGTCGTCTAAGACACACCAAAAATGAAGATGGAACTGCTGCGAACACAGGAATGGTTCAGGCATTCTTGAAAGCAAAAGGAGAAGGAGCACCTGCAACAGCTGATCCCAATATTAAAGGTTCAAATCTGGAGAATGTTGGTAACCCAGGAAAGATTTTCTTACACTGGAGTGCTGGTACTTACTATGATGTTGGGTATAAGGATTACCACTCAGTGATTGATGGTGATGGTAAGGTTTATAGGTGGAATCCATATTCTAAGAGAAGTGGACTAGCACATACACTGCATAGAAACCGTCAGGGTGTCGGTATCTCTATGGCTGCTATGAAAGATTGGAAGTTGTATCCTAAAGAGAAGCAACTTCAAGCAATGGCACAAGAGGTTGCTGATCTAGCAAAGGCATGGGGATGGACTAAAAATGATATTACTCTGAATAATGTTCAGACTCATGGTGAGGCAGCATCTATGTTAGATGGTACTGTACACCCACATAGTTCAGATAATACAAGATATGGCAACACCAAACCTGATAACTATGGACCTTGGATGTGGGGTGGGGATGCTGCCAGAGCAGACCTTCTTTGGGTGAGAAAGGGTGACAAAGATGGCACTGGTGGTGGTGTCATGAGA
>Ga0213858_10000571_pt1 | contig 17564 bp, 7 predicted proteins | sample PICome_FD_160122 | JGI IMG/M metagenome (GOLD analysis project Ga0213858, IMG submission 160122) | Coastal seawater microbial communities near Pivers Island, North Carolina, United States - PICO245 | ecosystem: Environmental > Aquatic > Marine > Coastal | place: USA: North Carolina | collected... | reverse complement strand
TAGAGTATTGTTTAAACTCTTTTACACCAGTAACTTCTTCTATTTGTTTATTAAAATCTTTATTTAATTTTTCACCTTTACTTTCAAGTGCTTGTTGTACTTTGTTCTTAACATCAACAGCGTCTAACACCTGTCTAACACCTTCTACATTAGCTAATGAATCATCAGCGAAATAAAAATCATTATAACCTTCAGCTGTTTTGTTTAAAACCCAATCAACTTTAGCTTGTGGAGATCCGTCTTCTAAACCAGTTATATTTTCTAAAGGTATGTTTATACCTATACTGTCTAAAAACTGTTTAATTGCTGGTCCAGCACTGTTGGGACGCGCTGTAAGAACAAATATATCACCAGATCCAAACTTGCCTTGACGCTTTCTAGCTAAATCCGCTAATGGTCCTTCTTTTGTATCTTTAGCAACACCTTCAAAATTACTAAAATCAAACTCAGCTCCTTGGTCCTGTAGATCACCAGCATTTTTTGCAAAATCAGAAGCTGTAATTTCCATAACATTACCATCAGGCATGTTGACTATAACTTTTTCTTTTGTTTTAGCAAGCGTGTCATCAAAATCAAAGACGCTTATACCTTTTTTAGGTTTTTTTATTTTAATAGCTTCACCTTTACTTTCTAATGATGCTGCCATTTTATCTTTTTGCTGCTGTGATCTTTGATTATTATTTAAAATAACATCAAAATCATTAGCGTTTATTTGCGCTTGACTAGCTTTTAAATTTTGAACTGGTAAACTAGCTTTTAATTTTTGTCTATCTAAAGAAGTTATTTCACCTTTGCTTTTAAGTATTAATTCGTTTTGATAGTGTATAGATTCTAAATTTATATCAGATTTATTTTTAATAGGTATTTTAAGCTCTTGAGCCATTGTTTTACCAGTGAACTGATTTTTAATACCATTTAAATTAATATCTGCAGCAGCGTATCTTATACTAGCTGGATTTAAAATGCTAGTACCTTCTACCAATGTCTCTTTATAATTTACATCTAAATCTTCATCTGATTTTTTAGATAATATGGTTTGAGTAAAGTTTTCTCTAATACTTGGAAAAACTTGATCTACAGTGCCGTTTTTAATAGCAACAATTAAACTAGCTCCTACTACAGACGCTGGTGGATTATGTTCTTCTCTATATTTTTTACCTTTTCTATCTTTACCATACTCTATTATATCTGACTTATAAATAAAAGGAGCAGATATTTTTATTAAACCACGAGTAGCTTGATAACCACTTTCTATTAAAGCCGCGGCGACTTCTATAGATATTTCACCAGATTTTACTTTATTTTCTAATTGCTTAGAAATTTCATATAAAACATCTTGATTTAATTTTGATTGATCTAAATTTTTTTCTGTAAAATAACCATCAACACTTGAAGATGTAATTTGTTTTGGCTTTTTAGTATTTGGATAATTCTTTTTTGCTTTTGCTAATATTCTTTTGTAATTAGAATCATTTACACCAAAAAATATTCTATTTTTATTTGGAATTAAATTATCTACATCTGGTTGACTATAAGTAATTCTTTTACCATCAGGAGTGTTTCTAACATTTTTTATTCCTTTTATATAATTACCATCCGTAGTTTTGTAAAATATTTCACCTGGCTTTATTTTTACATTGTTTTCTTTAGCCCATTTTTCAAGCGCTTTGTCTTTAGCTCTACCTTTTCCTACTGTTGCTCTTAACGCGCCGCCAGTATTTAAACCCATATTTTCTATAGCAGCAGGTGGTAAATCAGCGGCTTCAATTTCGTCTATCACATCTTGCCTAGTGCTTTCATTTATAGTTAGTTTTTTTATACCTAATCTTTCTCTAACTTGCTGTTTATTTTTTAAAACAGAAACATCATTTAATTCTGATATAGTTTCCTCTCTTTTCTTTTTAGCTTGTTTTGCTTTTTTAGTTATAACTTCACCTTCACTAAATCTAGCACCTTGCTGTACTCGCTTGGCTTGAACTGGTTGAGCTGTTTCTAATATACGATTACGTATATGTAAACCTAATAAACCTCTAATAGTTTGACTAACTCTATCTCTATATATTGGTTTTTCTGGTTTAGTTCTTATAAGATCCATGTAATCTTTCAATGAACCAGTTAATTCACCATCAGTATATAAAGCATCTTTTACATTTTTAGGTACAAATGTTCCTTTACCAAAATCATCTTTTGTTTTAGGTAGTCTAGCAAAATCATCTTTAGCGTTTTTAAGTAAAAATTGTTTTGCTTTGGTTAAACCTTCAGAATCTGTTTTTTGAAAATTTCTTGTTTTATCAGTAATAGTCTGCGGGTTGATACCAAATTCTTCTGCGTATATATCAGCTACTTCTTTAGGTATATTTCTTGTTTCAGCAAACTTAACATCTTTACCTTTATAAACTTGTTTTACCGCTTCTGTTATTCTAGTTTCTGTTTCAACATCTAAACCTGTAGTTTCACTAGGTTTTTTAGCTAATTGAGTTGTATCTACAGTTTCTGCTGTTTCCACAGCTACTTCACCAGCAGTAGACACATCTATACCTGGACCCGCTGTTCTATCAGCTATAGCAGCATCTATTTCAGGTTTTCTAGTTCTAATTGTTTTAGTTAAATAAGTACTAACCTGTGCTGGTGGTCCATTAGGATCTAATGAAAAACCTGCTAATAAACTAGTATTTCTTGGACCATATTTACCTTGGCCAGATCCTTCAAACCTACCTAATAGTTGATCTATAACAACTTCTTTAGCAGCCAGCATTTCTTGCTGATTATTTATATTTAAAATAGGACTAATTAATCCCCAGTTTTTTTCTGTTATAGCCTGTGCTAATGGAAACTGTTGATCAGTATTGTTTTTTATAGCAGATATTAAACCTTGCTGTAATACTTCATTTTCTAATTCCATGTAAGCTTGAGTAGCTTGAGGCAACTCACCTATAGACTCTAAAGGTGCTTCTTCTCTAATTGTCGGTTTAGCAGCAACAACTTCATCTTCTGGAGGAGTTTGATCCAATACAGCTTTATCTTCAAGGATATTGTTTTGCCAGTTTCTCATAAACTCAGCAACATCAGAAGCTTCGTTTAGTTCAAGCATCCAAGCTGGATCACCCATTATTTTACTAATAGCTTTGTTTAAAAATGATTTTAAAGATGGTAAAGAAACAAAATCACTAGAATTTAAAGCTCCCATTAACATAGCATTGTTAACCTGAGCTAACATTTCTTCATAATTATATTTACCGTCTTTTTTATAAAGCTCTACTCTTTTTAATAAATCTTGTAATTTTTGTTGTTGAGCAGGTGTACCTACTTCCATTTTGCCTTTAATTAAATCTAACAATTGTTGAGTAGATTGTTCAGCATCTTTTCTTAATTCACCTTCAACTCTTAATCCTTTTTGTGAAATAGTAGCATGAAATAACTCTTCTAACGGAGCAAGAGCAGCGTAGTTAGCTTGACCAGCAGGAAGTGAGTGCATTCTAATATCTATAGCTCCTTGGTTTATAAGAATATCTCCTGTTTCTGGAAAATACATAGCATTTGAAGCGGTATCACCTGTAAATTTTTCAACTACAGTTTCAATTTGTGAATCAGTATATCCTTCTGCTTTAAGTTGTTTTCTAATAGCTTCTGGATTATTAAAGTCTTCAGAAGTAATTGCAGTGAATTTCTTACCTGCATCAGACATAGTTAAAGCCGCGTTTGTAGCAAAATCATTTAAACCTAAACTGTAAGCTAAATCTAAATTAGGAGATATTCCTAATTCTTTATTCATTTGAGTCATTTTGTCTAACATCTTTTGATCGTGTCTCCCAAGCAACTCGTTTTTTCTATTCTCTAAATTATTAAATTGATCCTCAATAGATTTTTTTGTTTTAACATACTCGTTATTTTGATCAATAGAACCACCTGTGCCTGCTAATCCTCTCATGTTTGTAGCTAAGGCTCTTTGCTGTCTACCTATTTCAGCAACTTCTTTAATTTCAGAAGTTGTCATAGAGTTCAACTTATTTAATATTTGTGCGTCATAAAAACCTAGTTTTTTAACTAAAGCTCTTCTTCTTTTATTTAATTCATTTCTTTGCGGTCCTTTTAAACCTTCTAATTGTTGCTGTATAACAATTAATTCATTTACGTCTTTAGAGTTTTGAGCTATTTCATTTTTAGTTTTAAACTCGTTTTGCAGTATTTGTCTAGTGTTATTCATGGTTGTTGGTCCCATGATTGCAAAAGAAGTAATAGCTGTTTTTACAAAGAAATCAGCATTTAATCCTTCTAATATACTTTTATCTTCATTTAAAGCAATAACATCTATAGCATTGTGACCAATTTGGGTAAACGCTTCTTCAAATACTTCACTAGGCATTGCTTTGGTAATAGCAGGTCTTAAACCTCTTATAAAACCTTTAGCTAATACACCTGAAAATTTAGTAGCATTTTTATATAATTCTTTTTTAACAGCTATTTTACCATAAGCACCAGCCGCTTTTCCTACGCTGCTAACAAGTTTTAAAGAACCCATTGTTTCTGCCAATGCAGCAGTTGCACCAAATCCATATGAAGCAAAAGCTTTTTGTGCAAAACTAAAATTAGTATTCAACATTTGATTTAAAGATTCTTTTTCATCTATTAAATCATTTCTCATAGCATCTGTTAAACCACCTTTATCTATAAGATCATCAATTTGTTTTATCCTATCTTTTTTATTGTACTCTTCAACAAGTATATCACCGTATTTACCTCCAGATTCCCCAGCAAAAAATATACCTTGAGCAGCTCTCATAGCATATAACCCGTATTTTTTAGCAGCTTCTGCTGCTGCTTTTCTTGCTGCTTCGCTTAAACCTGCGGCGCCAGCGATTCTTGCGCCTCCAGCTATTGCAGCTCCAGCTGGTATAAATGTAGTAATTATTGACGGGCTATTGTCGGCTAATGCTTCACCTATATATTGTAAAACGCCATTACCACTTGCACCAAACTCTACATCATCTAATGTTAAAGCAGGAGGTAATTTTTCTTCTCTTTCTTTTGCTAATCTTTGATTATAATTAGCAAGACTTTCCGACATATTTTTAATAGCATTGTCAATATATATATCTGAAGCAGGATTATCTACTAAAAATTTAATAACTTTTAAACCTGTTTGACCAGTTAAAGTAAAAAAGTTTCTACCTCCTTTTATAAAAAAATCTTCCATCGCAGCGCCGGCTCTATATGTTAGTGAATAATCATATCCAGCAGCTTTAGCTATTAAAAAATCTTTACTAGCTTGATTGCCTGTCTGCGCGTATTTTTGTATATCGCTATTGTATTTATTTATAGTTTTTTGTAAATTTTGTTGATCTTTTACAAGTATATTATATTGACTTTCAAAATCTTGCTTTTCATATTCGACATAAGCTTCTTTATATTTTTCTACTAAACCATTATATTCAGCTACCTTTTTTTCAGCTTCTTCGTAATCAACTGTAATATAATCTCCACCAGCTATAGATCCATCTTCGTTTATTTCAAGTGTACCAACAGTATCAAATACACTAAAACCTAAATCATCTATTTCTTTTTTAATATTATTAATATTATCAACAAATGGTTGTTGAGCTTTTATTAAAGCATTTTCTTTTTGAGCTATTATTTTTTTATCAGCCTCTATTAACTCTTTAACTTTTACAGTAGATTCAAACTGCTCTTGTGGATTTTTGTTTAAACTAGCTAATATTTCAACATTTTTCTGTATTAACTCACCTCCAGGACCATCAAACATGTCTCTAAATTCCACGTTTAATTTATCAGCAAATATTTTATCTTCACCAGCTTGTATAGCACTTAAAGGTATTTCAATATTTTTATCTCCAGATTCCCACTTTAAAAAATCATTATATTTATCACCAAGAACTTCTTTTCTATAAGCTTCATACTCTTCTTTGTTGGCAAACTTTTTTTCATTACGTCTACGTAATTCAATCATTTCAGGCATGGCCTGTATTTCTTGTTCAGTATAAGGTCTACCTTTAGGATAACCTTTAATACCAATAGTGTCAGGATTTATTTCTCTTAATTTTTTCTTTCTAAATTCCCTAACAGCTGCTTGCTCTGCGCTTTTACTACCTTTACTATCAGCTACTTCATAGTCTAAAATATTAGCAGTATCAAAATATATATTAGCAGCTTCTTCTTTTATTTCATCTTCAGTTACATCAGCCATAAAATCTTTAGAGCTTACTTTATCGTAAACTTCTAAAGCTTTATTAAAAGCATAATCAGATGACATGAATTCTTTTTCTGAAACTCTTTTAGATCCACCACCACCAAAATCAGATAATCCCGCTTGCTTAGCAATACTAAACGACAAGTTTACTTTATTATCTTCTGGTAAATCACTTACAACTTGGTTAAAATTTTGTTGTATTTCAGCTAATTCTTCTGCACTTCTTTCGACTTCTTCAACTTCTTCAACATTTTGGTTTTGTTGTAAATCAAATTCTTCTTTACTCAAAGGTTCTTGACCCTCTTGTAAGCTAGCTAAATATTCTTCGTAAGTCTGCATTCAATTTAATTTTCTGGTTGTTTAGCTTCTTGCTTTACTTTTTCTGTTTCTAATTCAAATGGAACTGCATCCGCAGAAACACTAGGTATTTGATTAGTTGTAAATTGTTTTAAGTAATTATTCATAAAGTATTTTTTGTACTTAGACATAAATAATTCTTTTTTATCTTGCATCAATGGTAGATCTTTTTCATATGACCATGCTACAAAACCTGCATTAGCATTTTGAGCCATTTGATCATCTTCTTCTACACTTGTGCCAGCACCTATAAATACGTTCCATGCTGCAACAACTGATTGCTCTGAACTTAGTAAACCAGCTACTTCAGCATTTATAAAAGGAGTTACTTTTCTTTCAATTTTATCAAGATCATATCTTAATATATTTCTAGCCATACCATCTCCTATTTCAATTACTTCATATATATATTGACCTTGTTTATCTTTTAATACAAACTCTTCAGCTATCTTAGCTCCAGGCATTAATTCACCTGTTTCTGGATTAGTTGAATTACCAGCCATAACACCAACTTCACCTAATAATCTAAGCATGTCTTTGTTTATATCTGGAGTTTCTGCAACTATATCTGTACCTGACTCTAACAAAGCATCTAATGCGTCATTATTAATAATAAACGGTTGTTCAAGCATTGGTCCTTCAAATACTATAGACTGACTACCATCAGTATTTAAATATAAAGATATATTATAGCCATCGCTTTTAGCAAATGTAGGTTTACCTGTTAGTATAGCGTATGCAACAGCGTATTTATAATCTTGATTAACATCATAATATGTATCTTCTGTAATACTTAATTGAGATCCTACATTAGTAATAAAATCCATAGATTTTTGTGGAGCTTCCATTAAGTATTTTAATTGTTGATTTTCGGTATAGCAAGTAGGATCAACACAAGTATTATTTTGTATAGCAGTTTTTAGTTTAGCATATACTTTACCTGTACCTTCATAGGCATTATCTAATATTTTAAAATTATAATCAGCATGACTAGCAACATATTGCTTATTATAACCAAGTGCATTACTCTTGTTTAATTGCTTTATAAACAGATTGATTTTTATGTTTTTATCTTCCATTATAATTTATTTATTAATCACCATCACCCCAATCAGCACTACCTAATATATCAGCAGCACCACCAATTGCTCCGGTTATTGCAGCGGTTTGATCAGCTCTTGCTTGAGCTGCAGCGCCGCGTAAAGCGCCGATTTGATTAGATAATCTATTAAGTTGTTGCATTTCTCTTTGCTCTCTTTGACCAAATACAAATTGTTCGCCTGCTACTTCAGCTTGTTGTATTCTTTGAGCTTCAGCCATTTGTTGTCTTTGTAATGTAGCCTCGCCTTGTGCTCTTGCTTTTTCGTTTGCAACTTCTTGAGATTCAATACTTGCAGCAACACCTTTCTTAGCTTGTAACGCTGCTTGTGCTAATGCAGTTGCGCTACCCGCGCCACCACCTGTTGCTCTAATAGTATCTAATGTATTTGCTAAAGCAATATCTGTTTGCTCCATTTGCATTTCAGCTGCTTGTGTAGCAACTGATAAACTAGCAAAAGGATTAGACAACATAGAGCTTAAATCTGTTACGTTTTCATAAGGATTTATTATTTCTTGTCTATTAGCTTCTAGTCTATCTAACTTACTTTGTAGTCTACCTGCTTCGCGCTCTCTACGTCTAGCTTCGCGCTTAGCTCTGCTTGCGCCAAATATTCCGCCTACGATACTAACCGCGCCGCCTATAATTGCTCCTGCTGACATAGTTTATTTATTTTATTATTAATACCCATTGTTTCCTATATAAGTTGTGCCTACAGCAAATAATTCTTTTTCACCGCCCACGTCTGTAACGGTATCTGTTTTAATTTTCACTGTTGCAAAAAATCCTTTTATTCCTGATATTGCTTGCCCAAATATAACTTCACCTGGAGCATTATAAACTTCTGGTGAATTATTTATAAGATTAGCAACATATTTATTTTCTTTTCTTGTAAACCCTGCATGATAAAGTGGTAGTGCTCCAAAACCTACTTGTCCATAAGAAACATTATTTGAATCATATTGACCACCATAATAACTTAATACAGCATTTGTTCTATCAAATGTAGTATCCCAACCACTTGATCTTGAATCTACTCCTGTTAAACCAGATACAAAGCTTTCAACTTCCCAACCATTATCACCTTCATATTCAATAGTTTTAAATGTTTTAGAAATATTAGGAGATGGATTAAATACAAAAGTGATTGAAGAATCATATTTAACTCCGTAGTAATTAGCTCTTGCACCTTCGTAATGTTTCCAAATAGCTCCTTTATGGATAGTATAAAAATTATTTCTTAAACTAAATATATTATCTGGGTTATAAGTATAAAAACTAGTCCAACCTTTTACTGAATCGTCCCAGCTTAATGTTTGATAATTAGTATCATTAGGAAAAGATACATTGTTTCTTTTTAAATTTAATACATACTGTTTATTGTGTATGTCCCAACCACCCAGAATAGTACCTTCTATGCTACCTACATTTATAGTATTACCTAAAGTATCTCTAAAATAATCTATCATGTTAAAAGCTGATATTTCTTTTAGTGTTTTACCTGCTAATTGCAATACTACATTGTTGTTTTTATCTGTAAAATATTTATAACCACCATATACAGCAAAGCTAGTAGGATCTTTACTTATACCATATTCACCATATACTGGTTGAATAGCTCCTATTACTAAGTTGCTACTTGTAACAGCGCCTCCACCTTCAGCAGAGTATATAGCATCTTTATCTATTAATGCCATGCTAACCTTTTGCTCTTGGAAAACTGTTATATTAGTGTCTTCAGCATATAATTTTTGTATACTACCATTTGCTGGATCAACTGATCTTGTTATACTATCTGCTACAGAAAAAACATTTGTATTGTTTATACCAGTTCTAGAATTAAATATTCCAGAATATATCATACTATTACCTCTAACAGCTCCATTTGGCTCTTCTTCAACTAAATAAGCTTTAGCGCCGAAAGAAACAGATGTATTATTATATCCACCGTTTATTCTAGACTCTTCAATAGCCCATTGATTATCATTGGTGATTGCTGATTGTGGATAACCACCTTTAGCATTGGGAATACCTGTAGATCCGTTCCAAACAACATTTGATGATCCATCTATAGTCTTTTTTAAAACAAAAGAATTAAAGTATTTTACTTCTATTAAAGCGGGCATATTATTATTATTACTTGTTTTTTACATTATTAACATGAACCAGCATCTGTAAACGTTAGAGTTGGTGTGGATGTAGGTACGGTTTCAGAACATAAAAACTGAGGACCTGCATCAGCTGGTAAATAAGTGTTTACTTGAGGACCACCTCCAGCGCAACCAGTATAATTCACGGTGGCTCCGCCTCCTGGAACATTAAATGTATATGTTCTACAAATACTATTACTTACTGTTAGGTTAAACGAACACGATACTGTTGCTGCACCTGCGTCTGTAGCAGTTATAACTACTGTATAAACACCATCTGGAACAGTGGCTGAGCCATTAAATCCAAATTGAACTACAAATTCATTTAATAAAGCAGATGTAGTTATAGCAAAAGAAGATTTAAAATCAACTCCAGAGCCATTAACAACTGTAAAATCAGCAGTCATACCCAATCCATAAACTGTAAGTCCTGATGATCCATTTCTAAAAGAAACTATAGCTCCGGTAATTGGAGATGTAGGATCACCACCATTCCAAGTTAAATTTCCTGGACACGCTTTACTACCAATTACAGGTGTTTCATTTTGTAAATTAACAGGAGCTTTTATTAATGTAGTTCCTACTCCATTTATAGTTGCTAAAAACTCAAACACATAAGTGTTTAAACTAAAATTATTTCTATAATACAAAGCATCTGGCAAAGATGGTGGATTTGGCACGCCATTAAATCTTATATTATAAGTAGTGCTTGGACCAGAACCTATTGTTATTAGTTCAAATTGATTACCTGTTCCTACTCCTATTGTATTCCCAGCGCCATCAACTACGCTTATTAATTGTAACTGCGCAGGTGTTGTAACTGAGTAAGGTATAGTAGTATTAAATTGATCTACTAAATAAAAATTAGCAGACAATATATTTCCTCCTACCGCTAATGCTTCTGTAAAAGCACTCGTATTAAAACTGCTAAAATCAACCGCGGAAGCAGTGTCATTAGCAATAGCGTCATTTAATTCACTAATTAAACCAGCTGTAGATGTTTCCCAGTAAATATCTAAATTAGATTCTACAGGATCTGTTTCCATTACAGCTAATTGAGGCATGTTTATATATTTTGTTCCTCCAGAAGCGGCTTCTATTTGAGTAGGAGTATAAGTATATAATGCTGGTGGTATAGTACTAAGTGTTGGCGCAATACTTTGGCTTAAATCAAATTGACTTGGCGTTACTATAGTGACAACAGTTGTTCCAGGTGGAACTCCTGGACCTGTAATAGTCATACCTGGTCTTATACAGTTTGATGGAGTAGTAGGATCAGGACTAACATTGGTAACAGTTATTCTATTACTACCACCAGAATAAGCACTTATGTTGCTAGTTGTTAAAACAGCTGGTATACCAATTTTTTTAGAAGGTGTTGTAATTCTAGCTATTAAAGGATTAGATTCTACACTATAAAACTCAGCAGCAGGTATAAAGTCTCTAACATCGTTGCCATTAAATAAATCGTCGTCAGTAGCTATTACTGAAACTATATCATCAAAATTACCTGGATAAAATTGAGAATTGTTTTCAGTTACAACACTGCTATTTAAATTCTGTACTCTTCCATGTAGCACAACGCTACTTCTAAATAATTTTTGCTCTGGTCCAACTTCAGTTAAATCTCTAGGAACTTTATTAATATTATCATTTATTAATACAGTGTGAGATGTCTTATTTAATTCTTTAGTTGGATCTTCAGGATATGCAGCCATTATTCCAGGCAAATACACGTTGTAATATTCTTGCTCTGTTTGTTTAACTACAATTTTATAACTATACCAACCAAGAGGGTTATAGTCAGGAGATGATGAATCACCATTATAAATACCTGGCCACAAAGTTGATGGGTTAGCAGCTGATGGACTAATACCTTCGTTAAATAATACCTTTAAAGAGTTACCTGGCCAAGTTAATTGATTAACACTTTCATCTATATAATCAGAAAATATAGTAGATCCTTTAAATAATTCATTATTAAAACTTGTAGAACCTTCTTCACTAGACAATATAACAGTAGATTGTCTTCCGTATCTATCAGATAATACTATACCTACTTGATAATTTCTATTTTGTTTTAAAGTATGATTAGGATATTCTACAACACTTGTAGTATCTTGTACGGTTCCAGGATCAGAAAAATTTAAGACATTACCAGCAACACCAGCTCCTGTTGTAGTATTGCTTATTTCTATTGTTCCTAGTGGATTAAAAGAAACAATAACTGTATTGTTTGGAATACCTGGTCCTGTTATAATAGCTCCGTTGTTTAAATATCCTACTAATGTAGCAGCATTATAAGGTATCGTAGTTACACCTGAAGAATAACCAGCTGTATCAACTTGCGCAGTTCCTAAACCTAAACTGAAATTTTCTTTTGCACTTATACCTAAATTATAATTTAAACTAGCAGGAGGCGTATGTTTATCTTGAAAATTACCATATACAACTCTATTGCTTATAATTTCTTGTGACAATGCTTTTACTGGTACTTTATCATATGTTCTTAATAAGTCTGCTTCAGGTAAAACTTTGTATGGTTTTTTAGATTCATATTCATATTCAAATATGTTTGCTTCACCAAAAGTTAAAACAGTATTAATTGCTAGTGTTTGAGTGCTAGATAAAGTAATTTGACCAGCTGAAGTAATACTTAATATTGTTGGAAAATCTGTTATCTGACCTAAATTATCTGTAACTATAGATCCTATTCTAGGTGTTCCAGTTAAATTAGTAACCGTAAAGACAGTTCCTGTAGCGCCAGGATTAACTACACCTGTTATTCCACTTTGATTTGCTATTCTTGAAACTGGTATTGTATCTATAACATTTACTGCAACACCATCTGATTCTTTATATAATATATCTAATTCTGAAATATTAAAATTACTAACTAAATCATCAGCATCAGCAGGTAAAGGTATTCTAAGTATTATTTTATCTACTTTGTTTTCCATAAACTCAACGGTAGTAGATCTATATGTATCTTCTTCATCAGTTATATCAATAGGTATTGGAGCGTTCGGTCCAGGAGCACTTCCATCAACATTTTCAACATCATACATAAAATAACCGTCTTGTTTTGGAATAAAACAATCTTGAGTAAATGGAGAAAATATAGAATATTCGCCATCGTTATATTTAAATCTATACGCAAATCTAGCAAACTTCTTTTTTAAAAAATCTTTATCACCAGCATAATCTTCTTCGTAATAAGGATTAAATTCAAAAGCAAAAACAACATCATTACCAGAAGGACTTACATTTGCTGAGGTAGTTATTCTTGCTTGAGTTGCAGAAAAAGCATAATCAACAGCACTCACAGTTGTTCCTGTATCTACAATTTTATTTAATACGGAATCCACGTAAGCAACTTTCATACCGTTTCTTATTGTGCCATCAATAGTTCCTTTATCTAAATCCAAAGTTGATGTTGGAGCACCAAATGCTCCTAAAACTTTTCCACTACCACCATCAGGGTATGATAAACCAGTAACGTCATACATAGTTGTTTCATAATTAGGAGTAGCTACTGTTGAAGTTAGGTCAGCAGAGTGTCTATATAATTCAATAGGTTGATATGGATAATACTTAGATACTGAAACTAAATCTTCATATCTATAAAAACCTGGATCATTAATCGCTGTATTTACGTTTATAACTCTTGGCTGATTTCTATTATCAGTCCAAAATAATAAATTTTCTAATAAATTAACTCCTGTAATAGGATTTGATATAGCGAAGTTTAACCATCTAGCTTTTAGTAAAATACTATAATCATCAGCTCCAATATCATACATCATTAAAAAATGCTGAGCCGTTGGATCATATGATCCACTAGCTTTATTAGTTAAAAATACAAAAACTCTATTATTTGTTTCATCTGGAAAAACACCAATAGAAACAAGATCATTAATGCCTAGTATAGTTCTAAAATCAGCGTTTTTTAAAACAGTATTTCCTATAGAATTTTCTAAAGCACCTACGTTTTGACCTTCAGATTTACTTATCTGAGTATTTACAGAGTTTCTATATTCACCTTGGGGAACTAAACGATCATCAAGATCTTTGTTCATTCTACCCTTAATGAAGTTATTAACTATTTTTGCCATTAAATTTTAGTGTTTTATCCACTTAGATTTACCACGCATGAGCTGTGTAAATTCTTGTAGCTTTATATTAGATAATCTTATTTTAGCGTTGCGTAAAGCAGCATATCTATCTTTTTTATATCTTTGTACTAAATATTCTGGTTGATTCGCTCTTGTTGATACTATATTGTATAATATGCTTTTATACATAGCATCTTCAGCCATTTTAGGTACTTTAGTGTCTAAATCGTAAGCAAGTCCATCAGATATATATTCTAACACAACTAATTTATCTACTAAATTACTAGAAAAAGTGAACTTACCTTCTCTTTCATTAATACCAAACCAACCATTTGCTTGTGATAATTTAGGATCAAGACCATATAATCTACCCCAATTCCAAGGTCCATTTAAACTCCATAAATCTGGATTTGCATAGCCATAATAATCAAAATCACGATACCACTCACCATTTAATAATTTAGTATTAGCTTGCTTCCATCTTTCTTCAGTTATAGAAGTACCTTCTAAATTTTCACCAAAATTATCTTGAGTTGGTACAGCATCACTATCTTGTAAAAAAGTATAATATGGATCTGTAGTTAAATTATTAGCTGGATATATCGGTCTTTTTACGCCTAGTTGATCTATATAGCAAAAACTTACGTAGTTTACATAGTCTTGTGGGATTATTAAAGACAATGTAGATGGTACAGTTAATTCTGATGATTTAATACTTTTTAACGTATCATAACTAAACTCTTGTAAACTTCTTTTTGCAAAGAAAACAACATCAGATTTTTTACATGTTTGTATAACTTTACCATCTCCAACATAACCAACCATAAAGTTGTTTACAATATCATTAAGTTTTATATATTCATATCCACCATAATTATTTTCTACAACTTCACCATAAGCATCATTATTTCCGTATTTACCACCGTCTAATTTTTTAAGTTGTACTACTACAAAAGTTCCAGCAGCTGGAGGAGCTGCAAAAGTAATAGTATTGTTTATAACTGTATATTGTAGTATATATTCTGTAAAAGTACCTGGAAAACCTGTAACGCTTGTATATAATTTAAAATTATTTAAAGCATATAATTCATTATTAGGATCCCAAGCACTAGTGCCTCCAAAAACTAAATCTGTGTCAAAAGTAGTTGTTACAGTTTCAGGTAGTCTAAAGCCTTGCGCGCCTTGATAATATTGTGCGTTTGTTTCTGTTATTTTTGACATTATGATTTTTCGTTTTGTAGTTCTTTCTGTTGTTCTTGCTGAGCAACTTGTATAACTGTTGGATCATTTATTATAACTCCAGCGTATTTTAATATGCCTATTATCAAATTAGTTTGCTCTGATATATCTAATTCAAAATCAGTTGAAGAAGCAGGAGCTGGATCATATATGTATTGACCAGCACCACCAACAGTAAATCCCCAAACAGGAGGTGTTGGCTTAAATAATACGTTAACATTTACACTTTCTGGTAAAGGTGCTATTGTTATTGATGCTCCACTAGTAGCAGCAACTTCGTTTTTACGAGTAAAACCTATTGGATATTGTTTAGTAGGAGCAGTTAATTTAGATCTGATTATTACATTATAATCGTTTCTATCAACTATATCAACGATAGAATCATATCTTGGCCCATCGTTTTGAGGATTTGTAGTATTGTATGTAGCTATTATATCACCTATATTGTAAATAGTTTCAGCGCCAGCATATTGCCAAGTGCCACCATTTACTGTAAAAGCAACTTCCTTTTCAAAAGGATATAATTTATAAGCTATATTTTTATTAATATTAAAAAATTCAGTATTGTTTTCTGAATTATTTTGAACTTGACGGTTTGATTGATTACCATCTGGAAAATATGAATTAAATATTTCTTCTTGCACTTGAGCACCTAAGCTATTAAACTCCTGCGGAGTTAAATAACCTCTTTGTTCTTTGTTCAATATGTACAAGACTGTAGTGTATACTGTATTTACATTTACCGCCATTATATTTTTTTTATTATAATACAGAGGTGGCTAACGCCACCCCTTATATTATTATCACTTGTTAATTTAGTTTTTTATCTATAGATTTATAGATTTCAACACCTTCATCAGTTTTTAAGAAAGATGCAAACGCCGAATATGGATTTTCATCAAACGGTACATTCATCAATTTTCTATTATTTGATCCCCAGTGAAAAGTTCTTTGATCTTGAGATAATCTAATAACACCAGCTTCTTGAGCTCTAATAGCTAAATTTCTTAACATTACATTTTCATCATTAGCTAGTTGTAAAAATAATTGTGGATTGTTTTTAGCAAATCTCAATAAATCTCTTTTTATTTCTTTAGAACTCATTTGAGAAACTTGAGATCCTAATTCAACTCTCATTATTGCCTCTGCTTGATCAATATCAATATTTCTAGCAGCGTTTAACGCGTCGATTTCCCATTCAATTACTTCTAGTTCATCTTCAGCTTTTTGAACTGGTTTAAATTCATAGTATATTCTATCTTTTAAAGGGTGATATAAACTTAACAATTTTTGTAAAGCAATATTAGTAGAAGGTACTGTTAATTTACCATCTCTAAAAACAATATGCCCAAGAGTTGCCTCTCCTTGCTGCTCGTCTGTAAAAGGTGAGGTCATATTAGTAGCATATCTTATTTCTCTTTGCTTTTGTTTTTCTGGATCAAACCACAGAAGGGCATGTTTTCTAGTGTGTTTTCCAGGAATAGTTAATGTTAATGGTGTTTTTTTACCCTTTAGTAAATACACTCTATCTTTTACTTCCCATTTAGGTTTTACAACCTTAGGTGTTTCTTTTTTAGGTTCTGCAACAGCCACTGGCTCTTCTACAACCTTTTCTTCTTTTTTCTTTTTTGTCATGATATAATAAAATTAAATAAGTTAAAGGTATATGGGCGCCGAAGCGCCCTTACCTTATAAAAAATTACACTCCTTTGAATAATACAAAGTTGTTAGCAGCTTGTGTTACTAAACATCTTTCTGATAGGAAGTTGATTTCCATAGCATCAAGAGTTGAAGTAAATGCACCACCTGCAGAACCAGTCACCCAAGACTTCATTCTTCTATCGTCAGCTTGAGAAGCTCTATATCTAACGTGTAAGAAAGGTCTTCTGATGTTAGTTCCTAAAACTTGATCATAAACTGTAGAAGTTCCAGCTGGTACTAATACACCTTCGATTGAGTTAATACCTGTAATAGCACCTCTTGTAGAAGCATCATTTAAGTATTTCCAATCAGTTTTGTAAAAGTCATAAGAACCTCTTCTAAATCCTGAGAATCCTAGGTTAAGCGCCATTTCTTCTGAATTTTCAAATAATCCATAAGCAACACCACCTTGTCCACCAGCAGAAATGCTAGCTAACATATCATCAAAATCTAAAGCAGTTTGTCTTTGTAAGAAAAGCATGTTTTCTTCAATAGCTCCTTGAGTATCTAGGTTTTTAAGAATTTCATCAAAGTCAGAAATACCAGTTGCAGCAGTAAATCCTACTTCAACGTTACCTCTTTCTTCAACAGCAGCAAATAAACCTTGAGTACCTGGAAGTTGTCCATCACCATAAGCACCTGCGTTGTGTGCGTTTAACTGACCTTCAACTACAGCCATTTCTAAATAATCCTCAAAT
>Ga0213858_10000570_pt1 | contig 17567 bp, 10 predicted proteins | sample PICome_FD_160122 | JGI IMG/M metagenome (GOLD analysis project Ga0213858, IMG submission 160122) | Coastal seawater microbial communities near Pivers Island, North Carolina, United States - PICO245 | ecosystem: Environmental > Aquatic > Marine > Coastal | place: USA: North Carolina | collected... | reverse complement strand
CGGGCAGAAAGCAGCTTGCAAGTACGCTTCTGTATTACTCGGATTTTGGCTACCAGTATGACTTCAAACTTGATGGTAAGGAGTTTTCGACGGCAGTATCCGGCAGTCCGGCGGAGGGTACTCGATTGCGCGTGGACCGGGATGGGAACGGGCGTTTCAGCAGTCGCTTCGAGACGTTAAGTGTCGGAACTCCGTTCAACATCACTGGCAGCAGTTGGGTTTTTGAATCCACCGAACTGGGTTTGCGGTTGAGCAGATCGGATACACCAGTTGAACAGCTTCCATTGCCTCCAGACCTGAGGCCTGGAAAGAAGGCACTGGAATTTACTGCCACCACAATGACCGGTAAGGAGATTCAGTTTCCGGGAGCGTTTCGAGGTCGTGTTGTGATGCTGGATTTCTGGGCAACGTGGTGCGGCCCGTGCATCGGCGAAATTCCGCACATGAAAGAGGCCTATGCGAACTGGCACGAACAGGGATTCGATATCCTCGGGATCAGCTTCGATCAGGAAGGGGCGGGCGAACGAGTTACGAAATTCCTCGAAGAAAAGGAAATCGTCTGGGAACAGATCTTCGAGGGCAAGGGTTGGCAGACCAGTCTGGGGATGCAGCACGACGTGAGTGGAATTCCTTTCGTATTGCTCGTTGACGGTGATACTGGTGAGATTCTTGCAGATGCGAGCAGTCTCCGTGGGGACGGTCTGAGTGCCTATGTTGGCGAGGTGCTGAAGAAGAAGGCTGGCAAACCCTCTGATGATGCGAAACCGCAGGATCGCTGACGCATGAGTGTACTGTTGGAAGTCAGGAATCTCAGCCGAGCATTTGGCGAGAGGGCGGTTGTTCAGGATCTCTCCCTGGATATTCATCATGGAGAGATCTTTGGACTGCTGGGGCCCAATGGTGCCGGAAAATCAACGACAATGTCGATGATTACCGGGTTACTGTCTGCTGACTCCGGAAGTGTCAGCATTGACGGAATTCCTGTGACTCCTGATGCCATCGCGGTGCGAAAGCGTCTGGGGTTTGTGCCGCAGGACCTCGCGATCTATCCGGATCTTTCAGCCAGCGAGAACCTTGCTTTTTTCGGGCGTCTGTACCGAATCCCGGCTGATCAATTGCGAGATCGCATCTCTGAAGCTCTTGAACTTACCGGTCTCAGTGACCGTAGTAGCGACGAAGCAGGGACTTTTTCAGGTGGAATGAAGCGTCGGCTGAATTTTGCAGCCGCAATTCTTCATCGCCCTGCTCTGCTGATTCTTGATGAGCCGACCGTGGGTGTGGATCCTCAGAGTCGATCCCATCTGCTGGATTGTGTTCGCCATCTTCAATCGGCGGGAACAGCGGTCATTTATGCAAGCCACTACATGGAAGAAGTGCAGGCAATCTGCTCCCGAGTTGCGATTATCGACCATGGGCAACTGCTTGTGTGCGGCACCATGGATGAGCTTCTTGCTGCGATTCCCGGTGAGGTCTGTGTCCGGATCAGTGGTCATCCTCTTGCTGATCTTGAGAGTGAGGATGGTGTCGCGATCAGGACTGATGGCGAAACAACGGTCTACTCAATCCTAATGGGGTCTGAGTTGGCTGGAGAAGATGTCAATCGCAGTGTGACTCGGTTGTTGAATGCCGCGAACGACCAGGCAGCAGACGTGTTGAGTATTCGCACGCTTGAACCAAATCTTGAGCGATTGTTTCTGAACTTGACCGGGACCTCACTACGGGACTAGGGCTGCGGGCGTTTCAGGCGGTGTAGTGAGCCTCACGTTTGCGGAACAACCTGGACGCTTCAGACTGAGCGCGAATTTGCAGCGGTTTCACGACTGATTTCAGTGTGCTCTCGCAATACCCTCTCGGCGAGCCCCCGGCAGACCAATTTTTTCAGCTGCGAGAGATGTCCGCAGCTATCGGTGTGCAGCCTGTGGTGGCCGGTCCACGGGGATCTCTCGAAGTGTGCTCGTCTCAGATACGGCGGCAGCTTCAAGAATTGGCCGGGTCATGGCGTTCAACTTGCTCTCGAAGACATCAACCTCCGAGTTCAGTGCTGTAAGAAGCTTCGCCGGGCTGGGATAGCTGGATGCAGCGGCGTGAATTCTTAGAGTGCCCACTGTCTGGCCAGAAACTTTCAGCGGGAACGTCAGCCGATGCAAGTCGAGGTTATCCACAATATTTTTTGAGGAGGAGTGACCGTGCCAGTCTTCGTTGACTGCCGGGATATTGATGCAAAGTTCCACAAAGGCCAGGTCCATATCGATCAGAGTAGATTCAAGACCCGCAAAAAGGCCGGCCCAGTCCTGCACTCCGTGCAGTGAAATTGCTTCGGAGAACGTCGGCTTATCGCCAGGACTGAAGATTGTGAGACTTCGAACAAAACGCGCTGCTCTGCGTAAAATGAGTTTGGCTTCGACAAAACCAAAGGACTTTGTGACGACCAGCAAGACTATGGAGGACACGGCCCCTGCGATAGCAAACCCGTCTTCGTTGAAGTACGCGCTAAGAACTGCAGCGCCACCTGAAATCGAACACAGTGTCGCGATGACCAGGAGAACGCGGACGTTGTCGTGGCCGCTTCGAAGCAAGCAGTGGTGCAGGTGGTTGCGGTCCGTTGCGTAGATGCTTCTACCAGTCAGCTTGCGGCGTACAATGGCCATACTCGAGTCAAAGATGGGGACTGTCCAGACGGCAAGCGGCATCAGCAGTGCAATGGCAGAGGCTTCTTTGATGGAGCACTTGATGGTGATCGCTCCGAGAATCAGACCGGCCACCATACTTCCAGAGTCGCCAAGAAACATTTTCGCAGGCGGAAGGTTATGGAACAGAAATCCGATCAGGCCCCCTGCCAGTGCGAGTGAAACAAGCATCCCGTCAGGTCTTGCCTCAACAGTCCAGGCGATCGCAGCGGTCGTGATCGCCATCACAGCGCCTACGGTCGATGCAACACCATCAGCCCCATCAATGAGGTTGAGAGAATTGATTGCACCCAACAGCCAGAACAGTGTGACGATGATGGCTGTATCGCCGAAGTCGAGGGTGTAACCGAGTAGGCTGACCTCTTCAATCAGGAACCCCGAAGGAATCATACAGAGACAGGCAAGTGTCTGCAGAAGGAGTTTCTGGCGACCACGCAGGCCAAATCTGTCATCAAGGACTCCAACTGCTGCCAGTAACAAGGCCGAAACACCGAGGCACACCAGGAACGCGCGGTCACCCTTTGACTCTCGCAGAACATCCGGGAATGCGGCGAGAGTGGTCGCGATTGCAAGTCCAGTTCCAAGTAACAGGGTCGGCCCCCCAATCAGGGGCACTGGACGGACGTGCTGTTTCCGCCCGCCGTCTGGGTGATCTACCAGGGAGAATCGCCGGGCAATCGCCGCCAGAAAGGGAGCCAGGACCAACGAAGTCAGCAGAGCCAGCAGGAATGTAAATAGAAAATGAGACATACTTTTCTCTGGCTGAATGACCACTCCCAACGGCGAAGGTCATGGACCTCATGCCACATGGTGTGTATCGGTTCCATCGGCGTTATCAACTTCAACGCGTGACCGCTGAGACGTTACGATAAGTTTGTACATACAGGATACCTGCTGCGATTGCTAAATCCATATCCAGTCGCTGTTTTCGGAAATACCCGCCCCATTGTCCAGGGTATACCCTCTGTTGATGGGGGAGTCTTGCCTCTCGGAGATTTTTTGCAATCTCAACTGTTGTTTGACGCCCTCATCGCGAATTCAGCACACACTCCGGTCTGAGTTCACTCTTGTACTTCGGAAACGCGGCGACTGCCATCGGACACCGGTTGTTGCGGCTACGAATTGGTCGTTCGTTCCACGAAGTCATGTCAGATTCTTCCAGGACTTGAAAACTGGTCAGAGTGTTTTGCCGTTTTTTGATTTTTGTGTGAGAGTTTCTCGGAAAATCAGGATCATTCGTCGCCATTGGATTCGATAACCGGCGAACAGGTCGTTGAAACATTGGAGATGCCGATGGTGAAGAGACAGTCAGGCAGCACGGGGGAAGTTGGGCTGCTGGCAGAATTGTCACTGGTATCAGTTGCACTAATTTGGGGGATTAATATCCCTATCATGAAGATCGCACTCTCCCAACGGATCAATCCGTTCGCATTCAACGCAATTCGTCTGGTTTTTTCGGCAGTCGTTCTGATTTTTTTCGCGATTCGATCTGCACCAAAGGAGGAGTTCCAGCGCCTGATTTTCAGGTGGAAGCCGGCAGTGGCCTATGCCATGTTGGTTTCGGTTCTTTATCAGCTGTTGTTCCTGCTGGCCGTTTCCGGAACAACCTCCGTGAACACGGCCCTGATCATGGCTACCGTGCCGCTTTGGACCGCCACCGGGGCTCGTGTTTTTCTGGGAGAACGCCTGCATCGGGCTGCGTGGGGGGGCATGTACCTGGCGTTCGCCGGGACCGCTCTGGTCGCCGTAGCCAACGAGAGTCATGCCGAAATTGGGACAGAGGAAACTCAGGCTGTGGATTCGGTTCAGAGCCCGCCTTCCGTGCGGGAGGAACGAATCTCAACATGGGTCTTTTCCGGGCAGTTTTATGGCAATCTTTGTGCTCTTGCTGCCGCTGTAGCATGGGCTGCCGGAACAATCGTGGGACGCCCGCTGCTCCGAACAATCAGGCCAATGAGTCTTTCTGCGTTCTCAGCGGTGTTCGGGCTTCCAATTCATCTTGTAATTGCGGGTCCTTTGCTGTCTGAAGGATTACGGATGTCGATGCAGCTGCAGACTGCTGGATGCATTCTGTATTCCGGTCTTCTTTCGACCGGACTCGCGCTCCCAATGTGGAATTATGGAGTGCAGCATTCGGGACCGGCTCAGGCAGCCATGTTTCAGAACCTTGCACCGTTGACAGCAATTGTCGTGGGCTGGATGGTTCTTAGCGAATCAGTGTCTACTGCACATCTGCTGGGTGGCACTCTGATCATCGGCGGTCTGAGCATCATGCGTCGTTATCGATAAGGCCGTGTTACCTGGCAACACAAGCGATGAATTGCGATACTGGGCCGGCAATGCAGTGTGATGTGCAGCACAGGTTAGACAGCAGAAACAGCGGGAGCAATCATCATGGGGAGTCCATCGCGGGTGGCGTTTACTTGTCGACTTGCTGTATTCGTTTGCCTGAATTTCATAACGGTAGTCTCCCCACAGTCTGTTGTAGCGGCCGATGACTGGCATTTGCTCGGGATACCAGAGGCATGGCGCAGTGTTCCTCGCGGCGAGCTCAGTCCGGAAGGCGGCTATTCGTGGTATCGAACGCTTGTGCGATTGCCGGAAAACTGGGCCGGGAGTGAACTTACCCTCTACGTCGAGGCGCTGGATGACGCTCGATCTGTTTGGGTCGCTGGTGAAACGGTTGGGGTCCTTGGGTCTTTTCCGCCGCAGTTTCGCAGTGGTTTGGGTGAGCGGGGGGGCTTCAGGATTGGAACGGATTTGTTGGATGGGTTAGATCACTTTGTCGTTGCGATACGTGTGTACCAGTCGGACCCGCGTCCCAACTTCAGTGTTGCCCCGCCTGTGCTGATGAATTCCTCCCGCATGGAAGCGATGCGTCTTGCCGGAAAGTGGCAGTATCGTCCGGGAGACAGCAGTCTGTGGGCGCAGGCTGACCCCGGGGAATTCGGTGTCGATGGCTTGCTGAAACAGCTGCCTGAACTTCCGGATGGGATTTTTGGGCTGACCGAAAAGGTGGATGATATTGAGGCCTACGTGAACCGCAGGTCCGGAGACACACCTGCCTTGTCCCCTGCAGATGCTCTGGCGAGATTTCAGACCAGTGAAGACATTGCTGTGGAGCTTGTGCTTTCCGATTCAAAGATCGCGCAGCCATTGTTCATGACATGGGATGCTCGGGGACGGTTGTGGGTGATGGAGTATCGTCAGTATCCAAATCCTGCGGGGCTAAAAATGCTCAGCCGGGATACCTATCTCAGAACAGTCTACGACCGGGTTCCGCAGGCACCACCCAATCACGTCCGGGGGGCTGACCGGATCAGTATTCATGAGGACACTGATGGCGACGGCTTCCCCGACGCGCATTCGGTGTTTGTTGACGGTCTGAATATCGCGACTTCATTTGCGATCGGCCGTGGTGGGGTCTATGTGACAAATCCGCCCTACCTACTGTTTTATCCGGACGCCAACGGGGATGATGTTCCCGACGGGGATCCTGAAGTCCTGCTGGAAGGATTCGGCCTCGAGGACTCTCATTCCGTGATCAACAGTCTGAGATTCGGTCCGGATGGCTGGTTATACGGAGCCCAGGGCAGCACTGTAACGGCTGCAGTAAAAGCACCCGGGTCTGAGCAGGAACCGATTCGATCAATGGGGCAGCTGATCTGGCGATACCATCCGGAACGCCGAGTTTACGAAGTCTTTGCGGAGGGAGGCGGGAATACCTTTGGCTGCGAGATTGACGCTGTTGGTCGTGTTTTTTCAGGGCACAATGGCGGAAATACTCGAGGGTTTCATTATGTGCAGGGCGGGTATTACAGGAAGGGGTTCGGCAAGCACGGGCCGCTTTCCAACCCATTTACTTTTGGTTTCTACGAGCAGATGAAGCATCATGATGTTGCCAGGTTTACTCATAACTTTGTGCTGTATGAGGACGATCTGCTTCCAGCACGTTTCCACGGACAACTTCTGGGGATTGAGCCGCTGCAGGGGCAGGTTGTTCTCAGTGACGTGGAGCCAAATCAGACTTCAGTCGCCACAAAAGATATTGAGCGTGTTCTGACAACCGATGATCCGTGGTTCCGCCCGGTGGACATTAAATGTGGTCCTGACGGAGCTGTGTATATCGCAGACCTGTATGAGCAGCGAATTGATCACAGCAGTCATTACGCGGGCCGTGTTGATCGGACGACCGGTCGGATCTACCGAGTTGTGCCGGCAAAAAAACGTGGCCCAGCAACCGCCAGTGAGTTGGTCTCTGCCACTGATTCAGCGAAATTACTCAAGCAACTGGAGCATCCGACGCGCTGGCATCGCCAGACAGCCGTTCGTGTCCTTGGTGATCGACCACTGGATGTTGCTGACGACATTTGGGCCCTGTTACAACAGGAGTCAGGTCCGCGCGCTTTGGACAAGCTGTGGGCGCTGCACGCCGCCAATGGGCTGACAGAGCAGCGTGCACTCCAGTTGCTTTCCCACCCGCAGGCAACTGTGCGTGCGTGGACGGTGCGAATCCTCTGCGATGCCGTGCAGGAACTTTCCCCTGCTGTTGCCGATGCGCTGGTGAAGCTCTCCAGGCTGGAGGGATATCCTGAAGTGCGACTGCAACTCGCGGCGTCATCGCGGAGGCTGCCGGCGAAGCAGGCAATCCCCATGATTGCGATGCTGCTCACTCACGAAGAGGATGCCGGGGATATCTTCATACCGCTGATGATCTGGTGGAGCGTCGAATCTCACGTGGATGCATTGAAACCGTCAGAACTGCTGGCCCTGCTGATTCCTGAAAGCCGGCTCTGGGACAGCCCGTTTGTGCAACAGCGGATTCTGGAACTGTTGATGCGGCGTTACAGCAGCTCGAGCCGGCCGGAGTTACTCTCAGGTGCTGCAATGTTGCTCCGACAGGCGCCGGATGCACAGGTGCGGGAGATTCTGCTAAAAGGTTTTGAGAGCGCATTTGCAGGCCGCAGTCTGGCGACGCTTCCGGCTGATCTTTCAGCTGCCCTTGCCGACGTTGGAGGAGGTTCACTTGCCCTTCGTCTGAGGCGTGGAGATCCGAACGCAGTGGCTGAGGCGACGGAGTCGATTCTGGATGCGTCCGGCAAGGTTGACCAGCGCATATCCCTGATTGAAATTTGCGGGCAGCCTGGACTGGAATCCATGTTGCCTGTGCTTCAAAAACTGGTCCTGACCGAATCCACGGATTCGGTTCTGGCGGCGGCGATTGCCGCCTTGCAGAATTTTCCTCAGGCTGAACTTGCGGCTGACGTGCTGGGCCGATTTGCAGGTCTTCAGGGAGAAGCTCGACTCGCCGCGGAATCGATGCTTGTCAGTCGTCCGGAGTGGGCCAGTTCCCTGCTGGATCAGATCGAGCGTGGACAGTTGAACGACGACCAGATTACGCTGTTCGGAATTCGGCAGGTCCGGATGCACGGCGGATTTGTTGAACAGCGCGCCGAAAAGATCTGGGGGCCGCCCGGCGGGATGGCTGCTGCCGATGCCCTTGCCGAGATGGACAAGTTGCGGGATTTCCTCGCGGCAGGCTCCGGAAACCCGAGGACAGGAAAAAGATTGTTTGCGCAGCACTGCGGCAGATGCCACAGGCTGTTTGCAGAGGGAGGTCAGGTCGGCCCCGATCTGACTCCGTTTACCAGGCAGGACAATGACCGAATGCTGAGCAGCATTGTCAATCCGGCTCTGGAAATTCGTGAGGGGTACGAGACGTTTATTGTCATCACGACTAATGGCAGAATTGTCAGCGGCTTTCTCGTTCAGAATGACGACCAGATCGTTGTTCTGAGAGGGGTAGACGGTCAGAACCAGATCGTTCGCCGAGTCGACATTGAGGAGATGAACGCAAGCCCTCAGTCGGTGATGCCGGAGGGACTGCTGCGGAATCTTGATCAGCAGCAGGTGCGGGACCTGTTTGCCTACCTCCGATCAACGCAGCCCGTCAATTACTGATGGCCGGGACCGAATGGAAGCTGTTGCTGCCGTTAATCAACTTCAATCCGAGCGCGTTGGAAGCCGATTGTCCAGTCTCCTCCCGAAAATGGAGTCCGGAACCCAGAGAAGGAAAATGCGATGTCAGGAATTGTCAGTGTTCGCAGGATTGACCACGCAAGTTTCGTCGTGGGTGATCTCGAAGCCAGTCGACGATTCTATGGGAAAGTGCTGGGCATGCAGGAGGTCGCACGCCCCGCGTTCAGTTTCGGAGGTGCGTGGTTTCAGGCGGGTGATACTCTGGTCCATTTGATCGAAGAGCATGCGGAGAGTACGCCGGTCGGTTCCGGACCCGCAGTTCGTTCGACTCGGTGTGATCACCTTGCATTTCTCGTAGATGATGCCAAAGCCGCTGCGAACGCTCTCAGGGACGCCGGTGCTTCTTTGCTGGACGATGTGAAACAAAGGCCGGATGGGGCATGGCAGGTCTTTGTTCAGGATCCGGACGGCCATGCAATTGAATTATGTTCCGGACCCTGACCCCAGACGGTCGAGGCTGGTCTCGCACGGGAGTGTTTCAATGGCGTTGCAGGTACGAATGGCGACGGCGGGGGATGTTGCCGCAATTGTCGAGAACAATTGCAGACTGGCTTTGGAAACCGAGCAGGTTCACCTGGACGCGGATGTCGTCCGGTCGGGGGTAGAACGTGGACTGGCGCTCGCGCCCGAAGTGCTGTATTTCGTTGCGGACCTTGAGGGGGTGACTATTGGGCAGGTGATGTTTACTCGCGAGTGGAGTGACTGGAGAAATGGTTGGATGGCATGGCTCCAGAGTGTCTACGTCGTTGAGGCCTGTCGCGGTCAGGGCGTTTTTCGGCAACTGCTTGAATCGGCTGTTGAGAAGCTGATCGAGGACTGCAACCCAGTCTGCCTGCGACTGTATGTTGAACAGGCAAACGAGACCGCGATTCGCTGCTATCGACGACTGGGTTTTGCCGCAGGGCACTACAACGTCATGGAGCGACCATTGCGGCGACCAGATGCCGGTTTTCAGTAGCAGAAGCCCCCGGAAATCGGCTCGCCTGAAATGGCAGTAAGGCCCGTTTGGCACGGATGAAATGTTGACGAAACCGATCGCCGCCCGATGAGATCAAACGGGCCCCGCGAGGACGGGGGCGTGTGCGAAGCAACGTTACTCGTCTTCCGCATCGCTACCGGGAAGTGAGGGAGCTTTCACCAGGCGGTAGAGTTTATCTTCGCCCATTTTTACGCTGCATTTGGGGCACTTTGCTTTGGCAATGCCCTTGCCTGCAACGCCGCCGATTTTCTTCCCCTTCCGAGCGTCTTCACTGATGACCGTTCTGCAGGCAGTACAGCGGTAGCCGGACAATTCCAATTCGAAGGCTGGATCGAACTTGTGATAGTTGATGTCTGGAAGAAATTCCACGCGAGACTGTTTCAGAAAGCAGTTGGAGCTCTTCATTTTGTCATCGGCGGGGACGCCATTTTCCTGGCCCGGAAGGGAGATGTCGAACATTCTTCCGAGATCGAAGGCGAACTGTCTCCAGCCTGAAAGAGTGAAGGAGCAGTAAAGCTGCTGACCGTCGTCCTGTTCCAGAGGCAGGTAGACAGCAATTCGTCCTTCACCGAAAATTGGTACACCGGCGAACATGGATTCATGAACGTGCAGAACGGGTTGGACAAGACGCAGTCCCGCGAGGTGTTCATTGCTGAATTCGCGAACCTCACAATTGTCAAGATCAGTCAGACTTCCTTTCTCTGCGACCTGCTGACGCAAAGTTTTTCGCATTTCGATGCGAGCTTCAGCAGAACTTCCGCTGAAGCTGAGCAGCGATTTTTTTCGGCCGCCTGTCTTAAAGGAGACAATTGCCAGTCCCTGTTCTGTGAGAGCGATATCGGCTTCGGTGTGGGACTTTTCCGCACTGCCCGGCTTGAGCACGACTGAGGTTGGGGTGAGAGAGTGAAGCCAGACATCATCAATCCACGTGACTTTCAACTCCGGTGCCGTACTCCCCTGCTTCTTATCGCTTTCTTTTCTTCGGATGATCGGTACTTGAACCGGTTGCCGGCATTGTCGACAGCGAACAACCATTCCGGCAAGGCTGTCCTGAACCCGGATCCAGGCGCCGCAGGAACAGGGCAGCAACATTGTCTTTCGGGCACGATCAGCCCGTCGCTCGCGTTTTCGACGTCGCGTATCCTGCTGCTCGTCCATCGCGATCTGGAACAGATCGCTGTCGTCCCCGCTGCGAGTGCGATTGGAGCCTGGCGAATCTTCGGATGACTGATCTGTCTCAGTTGGTACGGCTTCTCCGGTATCATCAGATGCAACGGCGTCAGCGACCTGAGAAGATTTCTCTGCAGCCGGCGTCTCTGACTCCGGTTGATCTACGGATTCAAGTAGTTTTGCGGCTTCGGACTCGGTGAGTTTGGGCGTGGAATCCGCCTGCTCGGTCGGATCGGCGCGGTGTGCTACGACGCCCTCGGCCAGCGTGAACCCATCGTCGTCATCTTTTTGACGCACCAGGCTCGCGCGAGCGGGCAGCAGTTCCGTCCGCTGGTCCGGCGGGACATTGCTGTAGATGATGGGCTGTGGATTGGTGGTAAGTTCGTTGTAGCGATCTTCAATGTCCTTCCGCATAAAGCTATTGCAACTCCAACAGCGGAGCAGGCCGGTAGGGACAAGTTCGCTGCAGTGGGGGCATTTTTCGGTTCGTACGCCCGATGATCGTGCCGGTGTGGCATCATCCAGAAGAACAACTTTTTCAGCTCTGGACTGGTCGAGCACGTGACCGCAATCGGGACACTCGTCGGTGTCTGCGATGATGACCGCGCGGCATTGAGGACAATTATGGATTGCAGTTGACATAAGCTAACAAACACCTGCGGGACACGATTGTTGGGTTTGGACCTGCCGGAGTGGTCTCAGAACTGTGAGTCAAAACAATTCGGAGCATGTGATCACGAAGAAGACCTCTGGCCGGGGCTGCTTTCAATCCATCAAACGCAGGACGCAAACCGGGCGTCGTCCGGCAAAATTTTGCTACAGTTTATCGAACCAGATTGAAATTGCACCGCAATTTCACAAAAAACCGGTACCCCCTAATGTCAGTCTGATGATGGGTATGCGGACGCGCGGCTGGTCCGGTGATGACACCTGGAACAACCTGAATCGCATGTGCCGATTGCACTCGTCCGGAGTGCCCCCTTCCTTTTTCAAACTTTCCCGAAGTGCGTGTTTTGCGTCGTTGAGGTGACTGTTCCCGCGATTCCACAAGCGACAGAAATGGTCAGGGGAGGCTCACGGTGCCTTCAACAGGCGTCATGCCGGGACGAAGGTACTGGCAGCGAGACCTCTGCGTTCTGTTCGGACGGTGGGGGTCCAGAATGAACTCCAGGTTAGAGAGCGACACTGTTTCGTAACCGTCCAGTCCCAGCAGCAGGTCGTCTTTACGAAGAAGCTCAGCAGCAGGACTGTTGCTGCGCACAGCAGTGATCCGCAGTCCGCCATTGTAGCGAATTTCTCCGCTGGCTCCCGGGAAAGGACGACCGGCGACCGTTTCAAGTTCACCGACGGTCAGTTCCCGAACCCGGATCCCAAACGCATCCCAGAGAGTGGGTTGTGCATGATCTGAAAGCGAAACTGCTTTGGTCGCTGATTTCCTGCTGTCAACGGGTGAGGTTTGAGACCCTGATGGCTGGATGTCAACTCTTGCAGTGTCCGAGCCAAAGCTCCCGAGCTGCAGTCGTCGGGAAATGGATTTCCCTTCCTTTTCAGAGACAATGTCGACAATCGCACCGGCTGAAAGGCCCAGAAAAGCTCGTTCGAGATCGGCTTCGTCGCGGACTTGCACGTCCCCGGCCTGAGTGATGATATCCCCGGGTTGAAGTCCGCAGGCTGCAGCGGGGCTGTCCCCTGCGATCTGTTCGACCTGAAGCCCTGTTCCTCGCAGCGTTGTGGTTGCTCGAATCCCGTGGGAGTGTCCTCGCAGACGCTCAACGCTCAGCAGGCGTGCAATCACCCGGCGGGCATCGTCAATCGGAATGGCGAAACCGATTCGTTGAGCGCCTGATCGGATGGCCACATTGATTCCGATCACGTCTCCTTCGACGTTGAGCAGAGGCCCCCCGCTGTTGCCCGGGTTAATACTGGCATCCGTTTGGATCAGATTGCGATAGGACTGGTGCTCGTCCACCTCAACGTTGCGATGTAACGCGCTAATGATTCCGGAAGTCACTGTGTGCTCGTACCCGAAAGCATTTCCGACAGCAAAAACTGTTTCGGCGAGCATCAAGTCATCTGAAGATCCGGTTGGCATGACATCCAGATCCCGCTCTACTTCGATCCGGATGATCGCAAGATCTTCGCGGCGATCATAGGAGACGACCGACGCGTTGCATGCTTCCCCGTCGTCGAACGTCACAGTGATCGAACTCACTCCATCGATCACGTGGTAGTTCGTGACGATGTAACCACGGTGGTCAACAACCAGGCCGGTCCCCATTCCGGAAACTTTGCGGTGACGCTGCTGGAACAGGCGGTTGTCCTGAGAAGCAGCGACGTCCTTCTCGGTGTGAATATTCACGACCGACCGGCTTGCGAGTCGAACTGCACGGACCAGCGGCGAAATCCGCAGGTTTTCCTCCGCACCTGCCAACCCGGAGGACATCGTCAATGCTGCGACCAGGGCAAGCAGTTGATTTCGCAACGAAAAATCGTACATCCTGTACCTGTGCGTTGATTTAGGTCTGAGATCCTTCTCGTCGTTTCTTTCGGCGGGATGCCCATACAGGCACCCTGCCCTGGAACGATCGGCCATGGTCGCTGGTTGTCTTGAAAAGCCCGGGCTCTGTCGTGCCTGTTTACCCGTCTTCACATTGTGAAAACAGGTAAAGACTACGGGGGGCGGTGGCGAATTCTGCAAAGCTGTGTTCGGTTTATGCCAAAAAGCCTGCTAATATCATCGCAGCAAGCTCGGCAGGCCGGCATGCTTGATGTTGTAATCCCAATCCTCAGGGCCCCGCGTCCGTTCCAGGTTTTCCTTCCGGATTCCCCCACGGCTGTTGTTTGGTTACGCCGCCACAGCTGGTTTCTCCAAAGGTGTCAGGCATGTCAGAAACCGACGATCTGCAGGACATTTTAAAAGACTCAACCCGGCTGATTCGCGCCGGGCAGGCCGCTGAAGCGGCAACACTCCTCGCCGCTGTTCCGGAGTCAGAGCGAACAGAATTGGTCGCAATGCTGTTAGGCACCGCCCACTTCCAGGCAGGAAATCTGGGTGAAGCTCAGAATGTTTTTGAATGGATGACGAGGCGATTTCCGCTGGAGGTGGATGCCTGGGTCAATCTGGGCTGTGTATTGAGTCGCCAGGAGGAGTTTCGGAAGGCTGTCGACGTCCTGCGGCGTGCTGTGCAGAGAAACAAGCGTTGTGCTGAAGCATGGTACAACCTCGGGATTGCCCAGAAAGGGCTGAAGTCTGACACGATGGCAATCTCGGCTTACAAGGAAGCGTTGCGACTGCGCCCGGATTTTGCTGACGCAATGATGAATCTGGGACGGATCTATCTGGAGAGAAACAGTTTGCAGCAGGCGCAGAAGTGCTTTCTGGATGTGCTGAAGATCCGCCCCGGCTACAAGCGTGCAGAAGCTCACCTGGAAAAAGTGAGGTCGCAGCAACAGCAGCGGCGGAAAACCGCTTCCCCGTTTGGACGTCTTGTTGACCTCGAGCAATTGGAAAAGAGTACCGCTGGAAATCCGGAACAACGGCGACAGGTTTCCGCTGCTGTGCGACAGGCTGAACGGGACCTTTGTCGTGAAGTCAGTCGCGGGGTGCGTGCTGTGGCGCGTCAGATCGCGACGCAGCTTGATCCGCTTCTGCGGGATCAACTGCATGGTGTGGAACGTCTCCTCATCGATGCTGACGCACGAATACGCGACAATTCGGCAGTTCAGGACCTGCAGACGACAACGCGAAAGCTGCGCAATGGCCACGAGACGATCACAGCAGCGCTCGCGAGAGTCCGCAGCCATTTGGCAGAATCGGAAGCTTTGAAATGATCATTTGTGAAGTCAGTTCCGGCGTTGGGACAGCCGATAATAATATTTGAACAACAGCGAAATGAATTTCAGATCGTCGCTGCGTTGATGACAGCTCTGTTGATATTGGGCTGACTGGCGGAGCGGTCTGCGATAATCAGGGCGACAGTGACCGGGATTCCATCAGATAAGAGATTTCCTCTGACTGTGATGAAATGATCAAGTCCCCGGCGGGTACTGCGGTACGAAGGGCCTTTTGCTGTGACAGTCAGCCCTCGCATGCGGAGCCGGTGGTGTTCTTTTGTTCATTGTTTGTCGTCGGGGAAAATCCATGACTTTGAGACTTTGGTAGACAATGGCAGGGAAAACCTGCGAGACTATAGAAGAAGACGGCCGAGATATCGCGGTCGCCTCAGTGGCTTAGGGACAGGGTCCCCGCCTGTCGTGCGTCTTGTGGAGCAACTGTCGTGAGTACAATCCCTTTTAATTCCAATGCAGACCCCGCAGCGGAAGAGATCGAGTCAGACTCAACATTTTGGGCACTTTTTGATGCGATGCCGGCATGGGGAACAAGCTTGCTGGTACACGTGGGAATTTTCCTCGTGCTGCTCACGATCACACTTCCTGAAGTTCTGCTGCCGGAATTGAGCCTGACTTCGCGAATTGAGGAGGAAGAAATCCGGCCCGAAGAGTACGCAATTGACTCGGCACCTGCAGAGCAGTTGGGAAGTATGAGCGACTTGAACGTCCAGGGCGCATCAGCGGCAGTCGCTCAGCACAAGGGGCTGGACAATCATCGCGAGGAGATTCGTCAGATCGAAGACACGATCGTGAATCCCCGCATCGAAATGTACGAAGCGATCACGATGCCGAGCGAGGCAGACACGCTTGAGAACATTGACTTGACGGGAACAACCGAGCATCCGGGGGGCACGTCCGGTGCAGTCGACCGTGTCACCCTCGAAATCGCCGCTTCGCTGCGACAGCGGAAGACCATTCCTGTCTGGCTGTTTGATGAATCCATTTCGCTGGAAACGCGACGCGAGGAGATCACGGAGCGATTTCGAAACATCTATCACCAGTTGGGATTGATGGATGACATCGACACGAAAGAGGCTTTGCTCACAGGGATGATCGGCTTCGGGCAGGATGTTCACGTGCTTGTTGAGGAACCGACCAACGATATCGACGCACTGGTGAAATCGGTGAAGTCAATCAAGAGTGACACCACTGGTGTTGAGAATGTCTTTGCTGCAGTAAACACCGCAGTTCGTCAGTATGGCAGTATCCGGCGGAAACTTCGCGCGAACATGATGCTGATTATTGTGACGGACGAGCGAGGAGACGACTTTGGCGGTGAATCCTATTCCGTGCTGGAGGACACCGTGAAACGGCTCTCCCGCGACGGAATTCGAGTATTTTGTATTGGCAATTCGTCACCGTTCGGCAGGCAAAAGGGCTACGTTCACGTGAAGTGGACTGCTCCTGACGGAACCGAATTTGAAGACGATCTGCCGGATGCCGATCAGGGGCCGGAAACTCCACTGGCTGAGGGATTACAATTGCCGTTTTGGACGGCCAACGCCCGAAATCTGGAACGCATGTCTTCCGGTTACGGCCCCTACACGCTTTCACGTTTGTGTTCAGAAACCGGCGGAATCTTCTTCGTTGCTGATGACACAACGGTACGCAAGTGGGATCCACAGATCATGCGTCAGTACTCTCCCGATTATCGACCGGGGATTGAGTACAAACGACAACTGCAAAGCAATATGGCCAAGCATGCTCTGATCGCAGCGGCCCAGATGAGTATTACTGAAAATGTTCCGGTACCTCAGCGTGTCTTTACAGCGACGAATGACAACATCCTGCGGCAGGAGATTACTGAGGCCCAGAAGCCCCTGGCGGTGATGGATTACTTCCTGACGCGGGTGCATACAGCGCTTGAAGTTGGTGAGAAGGACCGCGACGAACTGGACAGTGACCGCTGGCGTGCTCAGTACGACCTTGCTATGGGGCGTGTGCTGGCGCTGCGTGTTCGGGCATTCGGTTACAACACAGTGCTTGCCGACATGAAGGCAACTCCCAAATCATTCACCAAAGAGGGCAGTAACCAGTGGACGCTGGAGCCATCGGATGAGATTCAGGGGGCTGCGAACATTCGTCGTCTGCACCAGAAGGCACTTGATTATCTGAATCGGGTTGTCGAAGAGCATCCGGGTACACCGTGGGCGTTTCTGGCACGAATTGAATTGAGCGAGCCCCTCGGATGGAAGTGGCGGGAAACTCGCATGCCTGTCCCGGAAGCAATGAATGGCGGGGCTGGGAATAACGCCAGGCGTCCTCAATTTGCTCCCGAGGAGGAAGCTCGTCGTCGTGCGGCTCGTGAGATGCAGCAGAAGAAGCAGCAGTTCAAACCCAAGGTCTGAGGCTGCCCGGCCGGACCCCTGTCTGCTTTTCTCGACTGCACTCTGTGGCGAAGGCTCAACGGTGGTGTGCCTTTCGGAAAGGATGCCTTCCGGCTGGCAATGTCTCAAAAGCCCCTTATTCGTGAAACGCGCAGTGGCCTGTACTGCGAGCAGGGCGACTTCTTCATTGATCCCTGGCGAAAAGTTGACCGCGCAGTCGTGACGCACGCCCACGCGGATCATGCACGCCCGGGCTCGGCACACTATCTTTGCAGTCGCGAAGGGCTGCGAGTGACACGGTCAAGGCTGGGGCCTTCTGCGCGTATCGAGAGCCTTGAGTTTGGGGAAAAGCAACTGATCAACGGGGTGAGTATTTCGCTGTTTCCCGCCGGCCATATTCTTGGATCAGCTCAGGTTCGCGTGGAGTATGGGGGAGAGGTCTGGGTTGTCAGTGGAGACTACAAGGTCGAGCCA
>Ga0213858_10000569_pt1 | contig 17638 bp, 7 predicted proteins | sample PICome_FD_160122 | JGI IMG/M metagenome (GOLD analysis project Ga0213858, IMG submission 160122) | Coastal seawater microbial communities near Pivers Island, North Carolina, United States - PICO245 | ecosystem: Environmental > Aquatic > Marine > Coastal | place: USA: North Carolina | collected... | reverse complement strand
GAGTAATGGGGTAATGGAATCTGTTAATAATTCTCTGACTGCGGGACGTCATTATATTACAGTCACTGATTTTAATGGTTGCGTGATAATTGATTCTGTTGATATTACAGAGCCACCTCTCCTAAGCATTGACATAGATTCATTAGAATACTGCATAGATTTTACTCATGAAGTAGAATTAGAGACAGGGACTGATTCTTATATTGACTTTCAATGGGTTTTATTAGATTCGGGTACGACTACAGCGACATCATCAAATCTAGTTATAGATGATGAGAAAAATTTGATATTGAGTACAATAGATCTAGTTCCAGGAGTTATTTCAGTTGGTGTTAAAGTTACTGATAGTAACGGATGTGAGATTGAAGAACATTTTCAAATACAGATAGTAGATTGTTTTGATCTTGCAATCTCAAAACATTCAGAAATTAATTCAAACTATTATCCAGGAGATACTATCAGTTTTGATATTGTAGTATATAATCAAGGCAAAGTGAATGCGTTTGACCTTGTTGTAGAGGATATTCTACCATTTGGTTTGAACTTTGATCCTCTATTAAATACTAATATTTCAACGGGAAACTTAAATGATTGGTATGTTGATAATGGGAAAGTGCAAATCTATATTGACTTTTTAGAGGCTATGACTTCTGTAGAATTAGAAATAAAACTAATAATAGATCAAGGTTTTACTGAAACTGAAATCAAAAATAACTCTATGATTATTTCTTATTCGAATGGAGAAGTAATCTTACCAAGAGACGAGGATGATGCTATGAGCCTCGATAATGAAATTGATAACGAGATTGATGATGATAGTATAGGTGGTATTGATGATATAGGGGATGAGGATAAAATGGATTTTGAGAATATCAGTGTATGTCAAATTCTTGCTGCAGATCTAAGTATAAAGGATTGCTTAAGTAATCATCCAGGATCCGACATAGTTACATTTAACTTAGAAAATTTTTCTGCATCAATCGACGCATATGGAGATGGAGATGGAGATGATTCTGATGGTGATTTTGGGGCATATGTTAATTATTATAATACCTATGAAGATGCCCTAAACACATCAAATGAAATCTTCCAAGTGATTTGTTCGAGTGAACATACAGTTTTTGCAAGAGTTTCGGACAGTAATGGATGTTTTGATATTTCAAAACTTGATTTAACGGTTTTAAAGTTAGAAGAGCCTTCGTCTTTTCCGGAGGATGTTTGGATTTTTGAACCCTCAGATGTTGAATTCTGTTATTCTTTTGGGAACATCAATTACAGTTTTCAATGGCAAGAATTAATTGACGGTCATTGGGAAGATTTGAATGGAGAAGTATCAAACTGCTTAGTACTTGAAATGGTAGATATAGACCAGCCAGACAGGTATTTTAGATTGTGGATAGATGGTGAAGTTGGAGGAGACATCTGCAATGATATCACAGAAGAGGTATTATTGAGATCAAGTTGTTTCCCTCTTGCCTGTAATGACCATATTAATTTATCGATAAGTGATCTTTGTGAATTGACTGTAACTCCTGATATGCTTACCGAAGGTTTAGATTCACCATCTACGATAGTGAAAATCAAAGATGAAAATGGCAATGATTACGGGGATAAGATTGGCCCACACCTCTGGGGACAGTTGCTTTATTTTGAAGTTACAGAAACATGTGATGGATCTAAATGTTGGGGTACATTAACTATTGAAGATAAATACATTAATCCAATATCGTGTGAAAATGTGGAGCTTGAATGTAATGACCCAATAGAGCCGGGTGTAATCGCTCCATTTCCTCAATTAGTAGATTATGATATTTCCTTGCATTTAGATGGTCATTACTTAGCTGTAAAAGAAGAATTATGTGATACCATCTTCTTAACTTATCATGATGAGATTGAGCTATTAACTTGTCATAATGAATTTTCAAGATTAATTATTAGACATTGGTATGCTAATGATCCTTATGGAAATAACACAGAGTGCGAGCAAGAAATATCTATCAAAAGAATATTTATAAAAGATATAGATCCTCCTTTAAATTATGATGGCTTTGATGAAGAGGTTTTCTATTGTGATGAAAATGTAGATGTTGAAAATGTACCTGGACCTAGTTGGAATGGTGTGGATATACCAGACATTTGTCATAACTTCGGTATCATTTATGATGACACAAGATTTGATATTTGTCCAGGATCTTATAAAATCCATAGAGATTGGACTTTGATTGATTGGTGTACTCAAGAAATCTTAGAGTATGAACAAATCATTAAAGTAGAATCGAGAGAACCAATCTGTGAGGAGCCAAGAAATTTAGTGACGATAACTTCTGGTTATGAGTGCACTGCGGACTATAAAGTACCAGAACCAGATTTTGAAAATCCTTGTAATGTTCCATTTACGTATACAATAAAATGGGCATCGTACAATGAGGTTTTACAAACATATGACGAGCCAACTACTTTGGGCATTACTGGAAACTCAAACTCAGGATTTAATATCAATGGACTGCCTCAAGGCAAGAATAGAATTTATTATAGAATAGCAGATGAATGTAATAAAGTCATTAACTGTTTTGATAATATTACTGTGGTTGATGAAACTAGTCCAAATGCTATAGGGAAAGAATTTATAACCGCAACCCTTGGAATAACAGCATCGACAAGAGTTTACGCAGAATCTGTTGATGAAGGATCATTTGATAATTGCGAGATTGAGAAGTATGAAGTGGCAAAAATGGATGACCTTTGTGACCCTTCTAACACACTTGTATTTGCTGAATATATAGAATTTTGTTGTGCAGATATAGGAACACCTGCCATGGTTGTTCTAAGGATAACTGACACTAGTGGTAATTCTTCAGAAGTAATGGTAGAGGTAATGGTTCAAAATAAGATCACACCTGAATTAGAATGCCCGCAGGATTATACCTCTGTGTGTTCCGATGAGATTCCGACTCCAGACATTTCTGGTGAACCTACTGCAACAAATGTAGATGCATTCTGTGCTAACTTCTTGATAGAGTACAACGATAATATCAATTTAAATCAATGCGGAATTGGTACAGTTGTTAGAGAGTTTTTCTATCAAGATCCGATTACAGGAGAGAAATTAGTTAATTGTTATCAAACGATACATATAGTTGACTCAAACCCTTTTGATGAAAATGATATAAACTGGCCAGGTAATACTGAATTAACAGGCTGTTTATATGACCTTGATCCTTATGCAGAAAATGGTCCAGTACGAGCTCCAATTTTATCTGATCTTAAGTGTACCATGACTGCTGTTGACTATAATGATCAAGTTTTTGATGAGGTGGATATTGCTTGCGGTAAGGTATTGAGAACCTGGACTGTTATTGATTGGTGTCAGTATGAGGAAGATTTTCCAAATGTTGATCCAAATAATAATGGAATTCAGGATGGTATTTGGACTAGAACACAAACGATCGCCTTATACAATGATGAGGCACCTGAGTTTGAATCATGTAGTAGTCAAAAAATATTCATTTCTGGATATGGTGATTGCGAAGAGATAGTCACCATGACTAAAGAAGCTACTGATGACTGTATTGATGCAGGGGGATTAATCTGGACTTATCAAATTGATTTAGATAACGATGGATCATTTGAACCATCATATTCAGGAAACTCTAATAGTTTTACAAGAGCTATACCTTTTGGAGAGCATAGGATTTTGTGGACAGTATCTGATCCATGTAATAATCGAACAACTTGTGAAGAAATATTTGAAGTGTTTGATGATAAAGCACCAACTCCAATCTGTTTGTCAGAGGTAGTAACTGTTGTGCTTGGAGAGGATAATTTCGTAGAGATATGGGCAGTTGATTTTGAAAAGAGTTCATTTGACAATTGTTCTGAATATCTGTACTATTCATTCTCTTCAAACGTGAATGACGATAGAAGAAGTTTTGATTGTACTGATATTCCAGAAGGAGGAACTGAGTTTGAGGTTCCGCTTCAAATGTGGGTTACTGACGGTGCGGGGTTACAAGACTTTTGCGAAGTAACTATGATCCTACAGAATAACAATATTGACGAGTGTGATTACAGTTTAACTGATATGGATATTACTGGAAGGGTGCAAACAGAAATGAATGAGCTTATGGAAGGTGTGAAGATTGAATTGATGGATGATTCTGGAATTGCCATAATGGAGTATGATACTGATGCACAAGGAGAATATGCTTTTATGGATGTACCTATGTACCCATCATATTCTCTACATGCTGAAAAAAATGATGATGTATTAAATGGTGTATCTACTTTAGATATAGTAGTAATGCAAAAGCATGTATTAGGTATTCAAGCATTGAATTCACCATATAAATTATTAGCAGCGGATGTTGATGGTAACCAGTCAGTAACGGCTATAGATCTAATAAATTTAAGAAAGCTCATTCTTGGAATTATTGAGCACTTTCCTAATGATGTTGAATCGTGGATGTTTGCAGATGCTGATATGCAGTTTGAAGATCCTAACCAACCTTGGTACTCTGATTATATGTCAGAGATGCCAATGAATGATATCATGACTAAAAATCTAATTGGGATTAAAGTAGGTGATGTTAATAATTCAGTGGTAGCTAATGTTGGTAGCTCTGTTAATATTCAGAATAGAAGTGATAAGAAGCTTCATGTGAGCTTAGCCGAATCCATTGATGGAATGGTACCAGTTTATTTACAGTCAGAAGCTGCTCTTAGTGGTTTTCAGATTGGTTTAGATCTAGGCTTAAATACAGAAGGTCTGAAAATTTTACCAGGTCAACTTGATATTAATGAAAGTTATTACACTACAAGAGGTTCAGAATTATATATCAGTTTTAATGATACTAAGAATCATTTCATAACGATGAATAAGGCCGCATTCTATCTTGAGTTAAACGAGGATATACAAGCGACTGATGTAGTAATATTAGAAAATGGATTTATACCAGAAGCATATGATAGTGACTTAAATATTATGCAAATTGAGCTAAGAGATGTAGGAAGTATCTATAGTGAAAGCATAACCGAGTTTAGTGTATCCTTAAGTCCTAACCCAGTGACTGATTTGGCTACCATAGACTTTGAATCTTCGTTTAAAGGCGAGGTTGTATTAACCATATTCAATCAAACTGGGCAACTAGTCTATAATAGGATAATAAATCATGATGGAGGCATTTCGCAAACAATGGTAAACACCTCAGAAATGAATGCTGGATTATACATTTATGAATTAAGAGCAGGAGAGGATGTGTATAAATCTAAGATGGTAGTTATGAAATAAAGCTCCAAAAGCCATATAAAGAGCAGTTGAAATTTGTGTGTAGAAAGCGGTAACCCTTCATCAGGTTGCCGCTTTTCTTTATTGTCAAGGGTGGAGAGATGCTGAGAAGACTTCTCAGGAGAAGACTTCTCGAGAGAAGTCAGCTGAACAGAATGTAATCTGCTAGCCAGTCAACAAAAAAAGAGGCTGCACTTAATAAGTACAGCCTCTTAATAGTATATCGTTTTGAATTAATCGAAGGATTGGTTTTCTATCTTTGATTTTTCAAGAAGTTGCTGGTATTCTGCCGGAGTCAATCCATCCAGACAGTAGTCAATTGGATTAACTGCCTTACCATTGATACGCACTTCATAATGTAAATGTGGTGCAGTGGATGTTCCTGTACTTCCTACAGTACCTATTTTTTGGCCACGAATAACTTTTTCTCCTTTCTTCACAAATACTTCATGCATGTGTGCATATAAGGTTTCGTAACCAAAGCCATGATCAATGATTATGTTAGTACCATAACCTCTCTTTTTTCTCTCAACTCTTTTGACTACACCGTTTCCAGTAGCTTGAATTGGTGTGCCCGTAGGTGCCGTAAAGTCCATTCCTTTGTGAAATTTCTTCACTTTTAGGATTGGATGTATTCTATATCCAAAACCTGATAGATGTTGGATCTTTCTCTTTAGTTTATCTTCTTGAACTGGTTTAATAGATGGGATAGAAGCTAATTTTACTTCTCTTTTTGCCGCATAGGCATATAATTCTTCTAAAGACTTTTGCTGTATTTTAATTTTTCTCTTTAGTTGATCGACATCATCAATGGATGATTTAAGCAACTCTTCGGTGTTTTCATAATCCGTTAAGAATGGATATCTCTCAGAACCACCTATACCACCTTCCCAAACAGAAGAATCGATTGGTTCTAATCCAAATATCATTCTATGTACCTCTAAATCCTTTTGATGTAACTCCTCAAGATCGCTTGTCATACCTTCTACTTGCTTTGATAGCATGCCGAAAGTGTGAGACATCTGATCGATTTCTCTGATTAAAAGCTTTTCTTTTGGGGTAGGGAAATAAAGATATGCAAGACCAAAAATGATGGCAGACGAGACTACTAAAGCTACTGTGTAGCCAGAAGTCTTTAGAAATTTCTCCTTTTTTGACAATACGAGTTTTTCGTATTGTAGCGTTTTAGGATTGTAAACGTATTTAACTCTACTCATTTTCAGTTCATTATTGCTACTTTTGCAGCTAAATCCAAATACGTTGTTCAGGGATTTGATTTAAAACGAGACAAAAATAATGTCCGTAGTAAATATAACAAAATCTATTGTTACAAATTAAAATAACTTATAATATAAAATTTCATATGTATTTGGTTCATATTAAATAATATATTTATACGTAATAATAAGATAACTAGTAAATTGTTGAGTAATTACATCTTAAAGAGAGCGAATGAAGTCATCAGAAATTAGAAAAAAGTTTTTTGAATTTTTTGAGTCTAAAGACCATAAAATTGTGGATTCGGCACCAATCGTGTTAAAAAATGATCCAACATTGATGTTTACCAATGCTGGAATGAATCAATTTAAAGATTTTTTCCTAGGTACAAAGAAGCCAGAAATCAGAAGAGTTGCAGATACTCAGAAGTGTTTGAGGGCATCTGGCAAGCATAATGACCTTGAAGAAGTAGGCTATGACTCTTACCATCATACCATGTTTGAAATGTTGGGAAATTGGTCATTTGGTGATTATTTTAAAAAGGAAGCAATTTCATGGGCATGGGAGTTGTTGACTGATGTTTACGGTTTGCCAAAAGATAGACTATACATTACAGTATTTGGTGGTGATGAAAATGAAGGATTAGGTCAGGATCAAGAGGCTGCCGAATTATGGTTAAACCATGTAGACAAAGACAAAGTACTGTACTTTGGAAAGAAGGATAACTTCTGGGAAATGGGAGATACTGGTCCTTGCGGACCGTGTTCTGAGATTCATATTGATCTAAGACCGAATGATCAACGATCAGAAAAAGCAGGGGCTGACTTGGTAAATATGGATCACCCTTTAGTAGTCGAAATATGGAACCTAGTCTTTATCCAATTTAATAGAAAAGCTAATGGCTCTTTAGAAGATCTGCCAGAAAAGCATATAGATACAGGTATGGGGTTTGAGCGTCTTTGTATGGCGATGCAATCTAAATTAAGTAACTATGATACTGATGTATTTACACCATACCTTGAATTCATACAAAAAGAGTCAGGTATAGAATATAAAGGGTCATACGATCCAAATGATAAGACAGATGTTTCCATGAGAGTCATGACAGATCACTTGAGAGCGGTCGCTTTCAGTATTTCTGATGGTGAACTACCAGGAAACACTGGGGCAGGATATGTGATTAGAAGGATCTTAAGAAGAGCTATCAGGTATTATTACTCTTTCCTAAACATCAAAGAACCATTTATTCATAAAATGGTACCACTTTTAGCTGATCAGTTTGAATCTGTATTCCCAGAACTAAAAGCTCAATTTGGTTTTGTGCAGAAAGTGATTCTTGAAGAAGAAAAATCGTTCTTAAGAACATTAGAAGGTGGTCTTAAAAGAATAGAAAATGTAGAACTTAAAGATGATATGCTGGATGGTCAGACTGCATTTGAATTGTATGATACTTATGGATTCCCTATTGATCTTACCCGATTGATTGCTGAAGAAAAGAATTGGCAAATTGATGAGAAAGGTTTTGAAACCGCTTTGAATGAACAAAGAGAAAGAGCGCGAGCAGATGCAAAGAGAGAAACAGGTGACTGGGAGATCGTCATGGAAATCGATAATGTCGAATTTCTCGGCTATGATCAAACAGATAGTACAAATCTAAAAGTAAGCAGATATAGAACATCTAAGAAGAAAGATAAACTTGTTTATCAGTTGGTATTAGATAAAACACCTTTCTATGCTGAGGGAGGAGGACAAGTTGGAGATACCGGAAGCTTGGACTTTGATGGAGAAATAGTGCGTGTTATAGACACGATTAGAGAAAATGATTTGATCATTCATATCGTAGATAAAATTCCTTCTAATGTTGCTTCAACAGCAGAGGGTAAGGTTGATTATGAAAGAAGAGCTTTAATTGAAAATAACCACACTGCAACTCATTTAATGCATGCAGCACTGAGACAGGTCTTAGGTACTCATGTACAACAAAAGGGTTCTTTAGTAAAGGACAATTTGCTTCGATTTGATTTTTCTCATTTCCAAAAAATGACTGAAGAGGAAATAGCTAAAGTAGAGTCATTAGTTAATAAGAAGATTAGAGAAAATATCAGATTAGATGAGCAAAGAAGTCTTCCAATAGAAGATGCAAAAGATGCTGGCGCTATGATGCTATTTGGAGAAAAGTATGGTGACTTTGTAAGAATGATCACTTTTGATCCTGATTACTCAAGAGAGCTTTGTGGAGGTTGTCATGTCAATGCAACAGGTGAAATTGGCTTGTTTAAGATTATCACTGAAACGGCAATAGCAGCTGGTACTCGAAGGATTGAAGCTGTGACCGCGGAAGGTGCTGACGAGTTTCTAAAAACAGAATTAAATGAGTTGAATGAAGTAAGGTCTTTATTTAAAAATGCAACTCAATTAGTTCAAAATGTTGCTGGACTTCAGAACGAGAATAAAGAGCTGAAAAAACAGTTAGATCAATTAATGGTTCAAGCTGCAAATTCAATTCAGAAAGACTTAATTAACGAAGTTGAAGAAATTAATGGCTTAAAGACGATTATAAAAGAAGTGTCAATTGCAGACATGAATGCTGCTAAAACCCTTGCTCATAATATTGAAAAAGAACTTGGCGAAGCCGTTATTTGCTTTGGTATTAATCAAGGTGAAAAGGCGAACCTGCTACTTCTTATCAGTCAATCATTAGTTGATTCTAAATCATTAAATGCCGGTCAACTTATAAAGGCTATCTCTAGACACATCCAAGGTGGAGGTGGAGGCCAAGCATTTTATGCTTCGGCTGGAGGAAAAAACCCAGCGGGATTGTCAGAGGCATTTACTGCACTCAGATCATTACTAAACGACTAAGAAAAGGATTAGGCTATGAAGTACTTATTATTTCTGACTTTCTCATTTTTATTGACCTGTGGCGTAAAAAATACAGATCAAATAATTAATAGTAATTCTGAGCAATCTCAAACTGAAGAGACTGGAATCATTATTGAAGATGCGGGCAAGTGTTTTCCTGAGAGAAAGATTGTCAGTATCCTCAGAGCTAAAAAAGTGAACATTATTAAGAAGGGCGATAAATTCTTTTGCGCCTATGATAATACACATCTTGAAGTTTGTGAACTTCCAGAGGCATTTAAAAAGGAGGGTACAGTTTGTACGATAGAAGGTGAAATATTAGAGATTTTTGCTAATGAGCGTAGAATGGGTACACCGTTTAGATTGAGAAAAATAAAATAGGCTTAATCAGCTTAGCAAGGGATTTAAGCAGTTAAGTATACTTATTCGACATTGGACAACAGAATCATGTTGTCCAATAAAATAATAAGCTTAGTGATAGATGTTAGCTTAGACCTTTCAGGATTTTATCCACACTATCTTTAGCGTCTCCGTACAACATTCTGGTATTGTCTTTAAAGAACAATGGGTTTTGTACACCTGCATAACCTGTTGCCATACTACGCTTCATAACTACCACTGTTCCTGCATTCCATACCTCTATAACTGGCATACCATAAATAGGACTATTTTCGTCATCAAGAGCACCAGGATTTACAATATCGTTAGCACCAATCACCAATACCACATCAACACCTTCCATGTCCTCATTGACTTCTTCCATTTCTAAAACAATATCATATGGGACGTTGGCTTCGGCTAGCAATACATTCATATGTCCTGGAAGTCTTCCTGCTACTGGATGAATACCAAATTCGACCTTTTTGCCTTTAGCTCTTAGGTTTTCCACCATTGAGTAAATAGGAAATTGAGCTTTCGCAACCGCCATCCCATACCCAGGTACTATTAATACATGGTCTGCACTTTCTAACATTTGTGTTACATCATCATGATCTGTGGCTGTTACTTCACCCGTTATAGCTTTTGCATCACCAGACGGAGCATCTCCAAAACCTCCAAATATGACAGACCAAAATGATCTGTTCATAGCATCACACATGATAATAGATAAAATAGCTCCAGAGCTACCTACTAGGGCACCAGTGACAATTAATAAATCATTACCCAACATAAAACCTGCAGCGGCGGCAGCCCAACCAGAATAGGAATTAAGCATGGAAACAACCACAGGCATGTCTGCACCACCAATGGCCATAACCAACATGACACCGATAAATAAAGAGATGCCGGTCATGATATATAAGTATATCATTCCAGATATTCCGGCAGCCTTAATGAAAAAGCCACACAGTACTATACACCCAAGTACTAATAAAATATTTATGACATGTCTGCCCGGATAGAGTAGCGGTTTACTTCTGATCTTACCTTCTAATTTACCCCAGGCTACAACAGAACCCGTAAAAGTGATTGCTCCGATAAAAACACCAATAAAGATTTCAATTAAGTGGATATTGTGTTCTACGCCTGTCAAAGCTTGAGTCTTTGGGTCTAGGTAGGAACCAAAACCAACTAAAACTGCAGCTAAGCCAACGAAACTATGGAGAATCGCTACCAGTTGTGGCATTGAGGTCATCTCGACTCTTTGAGCAACTAAAATTCCTATAACTGAAGCTATGGCAATGGCAATAATGATATATATATGCCCACCTACACCTTCTCCTAAAACAGTAGAGGCTATAGCGATGATCATACCGACTATACCATAAAGAACTCCTCTTTTAGCGGACTCCTGTGAGGATAATCCACCGAGACTGAGGATAAATAAAATACTTGCAAATAAGTATGAGGCTAATTGTATCTGTGCTGAAATCATCGTTATTTTCTAAACATTTTTAACATACGGTGAGTAACTAAAAATCCACCAACAATGTTAATGCTGGCAACCAGTATAGCCACGAAAGCTAATGTGGTCATAGGGTCGGAAAAATCATCTCTTGTTTGGAGTAAACCACCAATGATAATAATTCCACTGATTGCATTGGTGACTGCCATTAATGGCGTGTGCAATGCATGTGTAACATTCCAGATAACTTGCCATCCAATAAATACAGATAAAACAAAAACTGTAAAGTGCTGCATAAAGTCAGCTGGTGCAAATAAACCAAGGAAATAAAGTATAGCTCCAATGATAGCTAGCTTTACAAAAACACCATAAGGAGAAGCTTCTTTTTCAACTTTTGCTGTTTGTGCATCCTCGTTCTTAGTAGTTTCCTGCTTCGATGCTTTCTGAGGGCTAACTGGTAATGGTTCTGGTGGCCAATTAACTTTGCCTTGATGAGAGACCATCGCTCTACTTACCACATCATCTTCAAAATCTATCTTAAAGTTTTCGGCTTTACCCATGTCATCTAAAAGATGACAAAGATTATTGCCGTACAATTGACTTGCTTGCGCTGGGAGTTGATCAATCTTTCCTACAATTGTAACGCCATTTTCCGTAGTATAAACTTCTCCATTTTTGGTAAGTACACAATTACCACCAGTTGAAGCCGCTAAATCAACAATCACAGATCCTGGTTTCATGGCTGCAACATGGTAATCCAAAACCAACTTTGGAGCTTCTCTGCCAGGTATTTGAGCAGTAGTGATAATTATATCAACTTCTTTTGCTTGTTCTTTAAATAAAGCCATCTCCGCATCGATAAAAGCTTGACTCATTACTTTTGAGTAACCTGAAGAGGTAGATCCATCTTCGTCTATTTCTACCGTTAGGAATTGAGCGCCCATACTCTGTATCTGCTCTGCCACCTCCTTTCTAGTGTCAAAAGCTCTTACTATTGCACCAAGAGATCTTGCGGTACCAATGGCTGCTAAACCGGCTACACCAGCTCCTATAACTAGAACCTTTGCAGGATCTACTTTACCCGCAGCAGTAATTTGACCATTAAGGAATCTGCCAAAATAATTGGCAGCTTCGATTACCGAACGATAACCTGCGATATTGGCCATAGAACTTAAGACATCCATTTTTTGGGCTCTTGAAATTCTGGGAATAGCATCCATCGCAATAGAGTTGACCCCCTTAGCTGCTAAACTCTCTAGTAAGGCTTGGTTTTGACCAGGATTTAAATAACTCAATGTTACTAACCCCTCTCTCATATAAGCAACTTCTTCTTGAGTGAATGGCAGGACTTTCAAGATGATATCAGATTTGTTGTATAAATCTTGAACATCATTAACAATACTTGCTCCAGCTCCTACATAAGAATCATCAGAGATGTTAGCAGATTTTCCAGCACCAGTTTCTACTAGTACCTCAAATCCCTGCTTTTGGAGCCTTTTTAAATTTTTTGGAGTAGCAGCAACCCGGGACTCTCCGGGGCTGATTTCTTTTGGAATTCCGACTATCATATCAGCGAGGCGTTCTTCATTTTAATTATGCGTAAAAATAAGATTAATGATCATATTTTAAATTTTATAATATATTTTTTCCAATTTAATTTCTCATTGGTCTTGTTAGGCAATATATTGTTCCAAATAATTAGATGAATTCCTATTTTTATTTACCTTAATAAGCTGAACTAAACAATAAAATATTGAGACCTACTGATATCACTGATCCGGAATATTTTCACAAGGTGGTGGATTGCCAGTATGCTTGCCCGGCCCATACACCTGTTCCTGAGTATATAAGATTGATTGCAGCAGAAAAATATGATGAAGCCTATATGATAAACTGGGAGTCCAATGTATTTCCTGGTATTTTAGGCCGTACCTGTGACAGACCTTGTGAACCTGCTTGTAGAAGAGGAAGGGTAGAAGAGGAACCTGTTGCTATTTGCAGACTAAAAAGAGTGGCTGCAGATAATAAGTCGGATGTAAAGAAATATATGCCTCAGGGTCCATTTGAAAGCAATGGTAAAAAGATTGCGCTTATCGGAGGCGGACCAGCATCATTAACGGTAGCCAGAGATTTAGCGCCATTAGGATATGAAATCCATTTGTATGATGAATGGATTAAAGGTGGAGGAATGATGAGAACTCAGATTCCTTCATTTAGATTGCCTGAAGAGATATTGGATGAAGAGGTCAACTATATCTTAGATATGGGTATCCATACATACTTTAATCACTATGTAGAGAGTATGGCAGAAATTCTCTCAAAAGATTATGATGCAGTATTTGTTGGTACAGGCGCTCCAAAAGGAAGAATGCTTAATATACCTGGAGCTGAAGAAGCAAAAGAGAACATTCATATTGGGATTGAGTTTTTGGCCAATGTTGCTTTTGAGCATCGAGATAAAATTGGCAAACAGGTAATTGTATTAGGTGGAGGAAATACGGCTATGGATTGTTGCAGAACTTCCATGAGATTAGGTGGAAAAAAAGTAACTGTTGTGGTGAGAAGCCCTAGAAAAGACATGAAAGCTTCTCCTTGGGAAATTGAGGATGCAGAAAGAGAAAATATCCTTATTCTTAATAATATGCCTCCAAAAGAGTTTGTCTTAGAAAATGGTAAGCTGAAAGGAATCTTATTTGCTAAAGTAAGAGCTGAGTATGATGAAAATGGTAGGCGTTCCTTAATACCTACGGGAGAACCAGACGAGTATATTCCGGCAGATGATGTGATAATTGCGATTGGGCAGGATAATGCTTTTCCTTGGATCGAAAGAGACTTGGGTATAGAATTTGGGAAGTGGGATTTACCAGTTCTTGACAAATTGACTTTCCAATCAACACTAGAGAAAGTATTTTTTGGTGGAGATGCTGCCTTTGGACCAGAGAATGTAATTACTGCTGTAGCTCAAGGTCACCAAGCTGCTATTTCTATTGATTTATATTGCAAGGGAAAAGATTTAACAGAACGACTAGCCCCAATGACCAATCTGGTTAGTCAAAAAATGGGCATCCATGAATGGACTTATGACAACGGTATCGTAGTTGATCAAAGATATGCAGTACCTCATGAGGATAACTCAATAGCTTTAGCTGATCGAAAAGTTGAAGTAGAATTAGGTTTTGATCAGTTGCTCGGGTTTAGAGAAGCGCAACGTTGTTTGAATTGTGATGTCCAAACAGTTTTTACTTCAAACCTCTGTATAGAGTGTGATGCATGCGTTGATGTTTGCCCAACTGATTGTATCACGTTCACAACTAATGGAGAAGAAACGGATTTAAGAACTAGACTAAGTGCGCCTGCAGACAATTTAACTCAAGACCTCTATGTTTCTGAAGTTTTACCGACAACTAGAGTCATGATAAAAGATGAAGATGTCTGTCTTCATTGTGGTCTCTGTGCAGAACGATGTCCAACTGCAGCGTGGGACATGAAAAAATATCTATATAACATGACTAAAACGTATACTCAAAATGGAGCAGGGAATTGTTGTTAATGATTTAGTAATTCGTTTTTCAAATGTAAATGGTACTGGTTCTGCTTCAGCAAATGATATGTTTGCTAAATCTCTTTTTAGGATGGGTATACCTGTTACACCTAAAAATATTTTTCCTTCTAACATCCAAGGTTTACCTACATGGTATGAAATAAGAGTAAGTGGGAAAGGGTACCTGGGTAGAAGAGCAGGCATAGATATTTTAGTAGGAATCAACCCACAGGTATTAAGAAGAGATGTGGACAGCGTTAGACCTGGGGGATACTTTATTTATGATAGCAGTAAAAAACTACACAGCGAGTTTATCAGGGAAGATATTAACTACATGGGTATACCTATGATTGAATTATCAATGGCTAACTACGAAGTGGCCAGGCATCAACAACTTTTTAAGAATATCATTTATGTAGGGGCTTTAGCGACCTTGATAAATATGGATATTGATGTTATTAAGGAAGTGATAGCTGAGCAATTTAAGAATAAGCCAAAACTAGTACCACCTAATTACCAAGCTTTAGAACTAGGTATCAATTATGTAAAGAACAACCTGCAACATCCATTACCCTTACAAGTTGAAAAGATTGACAAGGTTGGAGACTCGATATTGATAGATGGCAATGCTGCATGTGCCTTAGGTGCTATTTATGCTGGAGCAACGGTGATGGCATGGTATCCGATAACTCCATCCACTTCTATTGCTAAAGCTTATGAGACATACTGTAAGAAATTAAGAGTTGATCCAGAGACTGGCAAAAATAATTACGCCTTTGTTCAAGCAGAAGATGAACTGGCTGCTATCGGTATGGTCATAGGCGCTACATGGAATGGTGCTAGAGCTTTTACTGCTACAAGTGGTCCAGGTGTTTCATTGATGAATGAGTTTATCGGCTTATCGTACTTTGCTGAAATCCCTGTCGTGCTCATTAATGTTGCTAGAGGAGGACCTTCTACTGGTATGCCTACAAGAACACAGCAAGCAGATGTTTTATCATCTGCTTATGCTTCTCATGGCGATACTAAGCATCCACTTTTGTTTCCAAGTTCGCCAGCAGAATGTTTTGAATTTACTGTTCAGTGTTTTGACTTGGCAGATAGATTACAAACCACTGTTTTCCTAATTTCTGATCTTGACTTAGGTATGAACAATCATATGTCTCCACCTCTAAGGTGGGATGATGAAAGGGAGTACGACTTGGGCAAAGTATTGTCGGAACAAGAGTTAGAAAATATGGAAAAACCTTTTGGTAGATATCTTGATGTAGATGGAGACGGAATTCCATATAGGACATTTCCTGGGACGCATCCGACGAAAGGGTCATTTTTTACTAGAGGTACATCACATGATGAGTATGCTAAGTATAGTGAATTAGGAGAAGTGTACGTAAGAAAGGTTGATCGCTTGATAGCGAAGTGGCTTACTGCCAAAAAATTAGTACCCAAACCAGAGTTTTATCAGACTCAGAATAATAGTAAAGTTGGGATGGTCTTTTTCGGCACAACAGCATACGCTGCAGTTGAAGCAATGGATCTATTAAACCAAGAAAATGCTCAAATAGACAGTATGAGAGTGACCGCTTTTCCATTTGGTCAGGAGGTAGAAAGATTTATAGAAGAACATGAAACCATTATAGTAGTTGAGCAAAATAGGGATGCACAGTTTCGCACATTACTGATAAACGAGTTGGAATTAGATCCAGCAAAGCTCTTGTCAGTATTAAATTATGATGGAACACCTATAACGGCCAAATTTATTTTTAATCAAATCAGCAGTCTTATTGGCGAACAAGCCGGTGTATCTGTTTAGAAATTAGCGCATCATTTTAAAGCACAATTATGAGTTACGCAAAACCAAAGTTTCACCACCCTAAACTTAAAAAGAATAAGGTTGGATATGTAAAAGCAGATTATGAAGGTGTTATATCCACTCTTTGCGCCGGCTGCGGACATGACTCTATAAGTGGATCAATCGTCCAGGCCTGTTATGAAATATCATTAGAGCCACATCGTTTGGCTAAACTTTCAGGAATAGGTTGTTCTTCTAAAACACCTACTTATTTCTTGAGTAATTCGCATGGCTTCAATTCGGTACACGGTAGGATGCCATCTATAACTACTGGTGCAAATATGGCGAATCGTGATTTGATTTATTTGGGCGTCTCAGGTGACGGGGATACAGCTTCAATAGGGATGGGTCAATTCGTTCACGCGATCAGAAGGAATTTAAATATGGTCTATATCGTGATGAATAATGGTTGCTATGGCCTAACCAAAGGACAGGATTCCGCAACGGCAGATTTTGGGAGTATAAGTAAAGCAGGGTCTGATAACCCATACCAAGGAATTGATTTGGTTGGTTTAGCCTTAGAGTTAAATGCAACTTTCGTAGGAAGAAGTTTTAGTGGAGATAAAAAGCAATTAGTACCGATGATTAAGGCAGCGATGTCACATCCAGGTTTTGCACTTTTAGATGTAATCTCACCATGTGTTACTTTTAATAATAATGCAGGATCTACTAAATCTTACTCTCATGTCAGAGCGCATATTGAAGAAACATCCATCTTCGATTTTGTACCTAGAGAAGAAGAAATCACTGTGGACTATGAAGAAGGCACTTCTAAAGAATTGGAGCTATTTGACGGATCAAAAATTCAGTTAGCGAAGATGACTAATGATTGGGACCCGACAGATAAGTTTACAGCAGTAAATAGATTGCATGAATCAAAATCTAAAGGCCAAATTCTAACCGGTTTGTTTTATATAGATACGGAGAGTCAAGACTTGCATGGTAAATTAAAGACGACTGAAACGCCATTAAATAAATTAAAGAAAGAGAGTTTGTGTCCTGGGTCTGAAAAGCTTGAACAGATAAATCAGTCTT
>Ga0213858_10000565_pt1 | contig 17708 bp, 28 predicted proteins | sample PICome_FD_160122 | JGI IMG/M metagenome (GOLD analysis project Ga0213858, IMG submission 160122) | Coastal seawater microbial communities near Pivers Island, North Carolina, United States - PICO245 | ecosystem: Environmental > Aquatic > Marine > Coastal | place: USA: North Carolina | collected... | reverse complement strand
AGATGAACTACAGGGGTTCGTTATATGAACTACCGTAGTTCGTCAGATGAACTGGAACTATACCTAATAACTAAACCTATTAACTATACCTATAGAACTATTTGTTTGTGTTATTATTGCTTATGGAAAGAATTGACACTTGGTATCAGCCCTTTACATATGACGAAAGTTTCTTTAGCGAAAGATACATTCTAACTCACAAAAAAAATAACTCTATAGCTGTCATTATACCAACTCTAAACGAGGATGAAACCATTGGCAAAATCTTAGAACAAATTCCCGAGTGGGTAGATGAACTTGTAGTGATAGACAGTGGCTCTACAGATAAGACACCAGAGATTGTTGCAGCTATGGGTGTAGATTTTTATTTTGCAAAAGACATAAGACCAGACTTAGGAGAAGAGTGTGGCAAGGGAGAAAATCTTTGGAAGGGTTTGTTTGTTACTAAATCAAATCTTGTAGTTTACCTTGATGGGGACATTAAAAATTTTGACGACAGATTTGTTCGTGGACTTGTTGGACCACTGTTAATGAACGATGAAGTTGATTATGTTAAATCATTCTATGACAGAGGTGGTATGGGTAGAGTTACTGAGTTAGTTGCAAGACCTATGTTTGCAATGTTCTATCCTAAGTTACAAGAATTTTATCAGCCACTATCTGGCGAGTACGCAGGAAGAAGAGAAGTATTAGAAACTTTAGAATATCCTACTGGTTATGGTATTGAAGTATCACACTTAATTGACATACATAAAAATGAACCTTTGGGACATAGAAGATTTGCACAAACAGATATGGGTACAAGAGTTCATACGCATCAAAATATACAAGCATTAGGTAAAATGTCTTTTGACATTATGCATACGATAATTAGGAAAGCAAAGATAGATTACCCGGCATCCAATTACTTAAGAGTTTGGGAAAAAGGTGAGTGGGATGGCTTCCCAGTTGTGAGAAGAAAAGAATACTTTGCTCAGCAATCTTTTAGACCACCGAAGCAAAGTATTACTTAATTATTTTTAGAATGGACCTTCTAGCTCTACAGCATATTTAAATTCACCATTTAATCTATTTTCTTGCAGTCTTGAAGTCCAATTCTTTAGACTGATATATTCTGGTGCTGTATGCTTACCACCAAAAAACTCTTTTAACTTGTGTTCGTCTACAAGTGTTTGAAGATAATCTGTTAAACAGTCCAACATATTTGTTGGAATCTTATCATCAGAGTATGGGTTGTCTCCTGCCTTAGGGTACTTCTTCATAAACTCATAAAAGTCTTGAACTTCTATAGTGTGAAGTGGAACTTCTATCTCTATTTGAACTGAGTCCGGTACCTCGTTTCCTATGAAACGACCATCTTGAAAAGTAGGGCGTTCTCCTATTCTTCTTTCTAATTTATTTATGTACATAGTCTCTCCTATTTTTACTATTACTGATTTCATCATAACAAGGGGGTGTGACACTTTTTTTTGAATGATTTGCTTTATTTTGCAATGTATGATACAATGATATTACACGAAAAATAAGGAGAATAATATGTTACAACTTTCTGAAATACTAAGTAGGAAAATCGCAGTTACTACATTCGGTAACTTTTGGTACCCAAAAGCACACGATATGTTAATGAGCTATCTTGAAGTTCTTCAAGATAAACCAGACTTTCAAAAATATCTTAAAGACCAAGGTAGAAGTGTTGATGATTGGATTAAAAATACTCAAAGAATGGTTGAAGGTATGTCAGCTGCTATGGAATACACTGAAACAGAAGTAGCGAATAATCTTAAGCTAGGCAAAGTTCCATATATGTTTAACGCTACAGAAGTGTTTGAAATGGAAATGGAAAATCTTAAAGACAGAATTACTGAAAGTGGTGGTTCTGAAAATATTATATATGATTTATTAGAAATGTGTTCAGATTTGTTTAGCGAAAATAATATATTTTTGACACAACCATATGCTGATAATTTTTATATGTTAGATGGTTCTGAAAAGCTAGATTCAATAATTGATGGTATATTAGATTCAGATACTAGAGCAGACAGTGGTGTCCCAAAATTTAGAGATATATCAGTTGTTGTTCGTCAATTTGATTTAGATGAACCTATTGAGAATGACCAACATAGATGGTGGGTTGTTAAAGATGATTTAGCAAAAGACCCTGCATTTAAAAATGTACCACCTAGAGAATTGTTAAACCATCCAGATTGGACTGGTAAAGAGGCAAGTAGTTATAAAGAATTTGTATTAGAAATGCCATCTATGCCTTATATAGCAGAAGATGTTAAGCCAAAGTATATTCAGTTCATTGACATATTTGGTAGAAGATTTTGTTGTGAAGACCCCAACTGTAATGCTAACGGTTCCATCACTTGGATTAACAATGTACAAATATGTTTAGACAATTATGGTAGACCTTATTCAATAGTTGCTTATCACGATATGAGAGCGTATGATAATGAAACAAATATTTATACTACCGAATATGCTGACAGTCAAAATTCTATGTCTGCTAGTTCGCATCAATTGTTTAGAACTTCTAAGGTTGCTTTCGATGGTGTAGAAGAAGGTGAATATATAGATGAGTGGAAGCGTGTTCATAAAAATGCAGAAGCTGAAGCAGTACATATGTACTTAAGTACTTCAGTTATAACACACGCAGTCATAGGTGGTTTACTAAGAGTAACTCAATGGCTTAATGGTGATAATGGTGATGTCTTTACCAAAGAAGATGTAGCAGTAGGACGACAAGAGCGTAAAAGAATTAAGCGTTCTGATATGGGTAGCAATACTGAAAATGATGAGCCTACTTTGACTATTAAGACCTTAAAAGTTAAACCATCATTGTATGTCGTTGAGCCCGATGGAACTGAGCGTAAGCTTAATCCTAGAGAGCTTGCACAGCATACTAGAAGAGGTCACTTTAGACACTATGGTATTAACGGTAAAGGTTTACTCTTTGGTAAATATATTAAATCTGTTTATATAAAACCAACTACAATTGGTAAAATTGAAAACGGATTAGTTATTAAAGATTACGAATTGGAGGGTAGAGACAGTGTGGATGTATAAGCTACTAGCTGTATGGTTATTAGCTGCAACTAGCCCCTTTGTTGACGTGCAACCTACTGTCTCCAACTCCACAACTACAACTACTGTACCTGTAACAACTACAACATTAGTTCCAATGGTGGTTCCTACTACTGTGTTTGTCGATTGTGATGAATATGTAGAAGGCGTTTATGACCAAGGCTACGGATGGAACTTTAACTATGTTTATTGTGCTGATGGTATGGAACATTTTACAAGTATGAGTTTTGAAGAAGCAATGAATTGGCTTGATGCTGGTAATGAAATAGTTGGTTACGACCCTGTTGTTAATGTAACCACTACAACTACGACATTGCCAGCTCAGCCATCTTGCAATTACCCTAATAAAGAGTGGTATGGATTTACTGGTGTACACGAATTAAGGAAAGTAAACGATAGTCTTTACCATTTACTTATTTGTGATGGTTCTCAGTGGAATCCACCAATAAGATTTTATGTTGATGGTTATGAATACCTAGACATACCTGCTGACATTGCAGAAAATTGCTGGGAAGATTGGGGAGCATGTAGCTAAATGTATGCTAAAATAAATTTTGTAGAGGGACTAGAGATGGAAGAGAGCTCCATACTAGGTTTTTACCAACCACTCTAAATTATTATAATTACGGTTGGTGTTCTTGCCTATCGTTGAACACCCTCTACAATTTTTTAAGGAAATTATGGAAAATTACAATAACATATTCGACGTCTTAGATGCTTTAGAAGAAGCTCGTAATGCAATAAATGAAGCTGTAGATTTTAGAAGAGAACTATCTTTTATGGGTGAACCAAGTGACCCACAGTTAAAAGAGATTTACAGAAATACTGTCAGAACCATTCGCTATAATGTAAAGGCTAATGAACTTATTGTTGCAAGGTTAGAGAAGTTGTATAACGATTGGAGAGAAGATAATGAATGAACAAGCAGCACATAATAAAATACACAGATTGCTAATGCATGCAGCAGTTATGTTAAACACTTGGATTCCTGCAGAAAAAAGAACACAATATTTAAATTTGTTTTATTCATACATAATAGAAGAAGAGAAGGAGACTAATAATGAATGAATGTACTCGTTGTGGTGCAACAAAAAATATAATACATTCCGGTACAGATGGATTATACCTTGGAGTTTTAGATGAACTTCATAAGATATGTTACGATTGTGGGAATGCTCATATGCTTAAGGAACAAAAAGTAAATGAGTGATAATTTAGCTAAAAAGAATGGTTTACTGCATGTAAAATTTGATGACATTGAACATCATGGCAATGCACTAGTAACTATCCGTAACTTTGAAAACGAAATAGAAGGATACACAGATACTTTATTTGGTAGAACACAATCACCAGTAGAAGCTGGTGTTTCTTCTTTATACGAAATAGCAGTTGCATACTACGCAAGAGCAAAAGAAATAGAAATGTACTGTAAGAAATTTGAAAGTGGTATAGACATAGGTAAAACTAAGCACCCTTTATATAAATTTAGAACTGGTCAGCTTAATGCCTTTATAGAGATGACTAAAGAAATTGCTAAACTTGGTAGTAGAAGAATAACTATGGCACAAATTATGCTTCAAGAAAAGGAAGATAACCTCTTTTAATTATTAGGGGTGGTCCCTCCTTTCGGAGATAGCCAAGATTATTTTCGGTAGCTCAGCTGTGCTTTAGAAAAGCGAGTGAACTAGCATGACTATCGCTAGGGAGCAAGGGATAATTGTAGACCTACTAATTAACTTCGGTAGGTATTCCCGTTCATAACGGAATGAGTGGGCAAAAATAATCAGCCTTCTAACCGAAAAGGTTAGAGTGTCGAAAGACTGAGGCAGCTTCTCAATGTGAGACCACCCCAGTTTTACATTTCGTAAACTACTGCGTGTCCTTCTTTAACCATAAGTTCGTTAATGTTTACACCGTTGCTAAAGAATACACCAAGAACTCTGCCATACTTACCTGTTCCGTAAGATTGTAATTCAACATCTTCAGATAATTCTAAAGTGTCTACTAGAAAACTTTTCGCAGCAAGCCCTCTTGACTTCTCTTCCAAATCTCTTGTTCGTGATTCTGGAGCATTAATGCCCATGAGTCGTACACGACATTTATGCCACACATTAAAACCCAAATCAATTCTAACATCTACTGTATCTCCATCGACTACTCTTAATACTTCTACTTTGTAATAATACATACATTACATATTCTACCATCCAATATCTCCAATATTCCTAAAGAACATCGTCCACATATACGGCACTCAATATGTAAGCAAGAGTTACAGTACTTATATCTTTTATTTAACTGTGGTCTTTTACCACATAAATTACATTTTTTATTCATATATATACCTATAGGGGAAAAGTTTTTATTTTCCTACATATATATATAGAACAAGAGTATTATTTTTATGTAATCATCTACGGTATGTGCCATAGTGAGATGCTAATTAATAATTAGGAGCCTTATTTAAGTATATACTTACAGAAAAGTCTCTCTTTGTAGAGGCTTTTCTATTTAACAAGCACCACCTTCACAGCAAGCAACTACCTTTTGACTAAATTGTGGACATTTGTCGTTATAACAATAGAGTCCTGCGTGTCTTTCGAACAAAGTCGAGTTACATATTGGACATGTTGGATTCATTCTTGCATTAACTTCGCCATGTAATATAGACAACATAGTAAAGCAATACTAATGATAATATTGGTACCCAAGTCATTCTTCTTCTTGTGCTGGATTGTTTAGGTATACAACTTTAATGGACAACGTACAATTACTAGGGGATTGTTCGCACATCCATTGATTGTTTTGTATGTGTCTGAGTGGATTTTTGCACTCACTACATCTGTTGATTTTTGTTCTGCTCATTAATCTCCTTAAGTATAGGAATAAAATATTTTAAAAACTTATTTATTTGAAAACCTGCGAATACAAACATACCAATACTTAGTAAGGATACGGTTATAACCAGTATAATTTCTGTCATCAAGATAACCCCTTTCTGGGATTAGTTTAGAATAATGCCTGCCAATTTGTAACAATCATTAATACGGCTGATACCATCAGTACCCAACCCATAAGTTCCATTTTTCCGATTTTTCCTGTCATTTCTTTTTGCATATTTTCTAATTTAGCGTCAATTTTTTCTTGATTTTCAAGAAGCATTTGTAACATTTCTTTATTGGTAAATCCATTACCATTGGATGATTCGGGCATTAGATTCCTTTCCATTCATCACAAAATTCTGAGCCATATTTATGGTTACAGATTTGTATTGATGTACCTTTATCGTTAATTGTTGCTAAACACATATTATTTCTTCTTCTTCTCCATTATAGCAAAACTATCGTTGATTTCTTCAAGAGTTATTTTGCCATCATCTATATATGCTCTAGCTAAAGCTTCAGCTACCTTTATAACACCTAAAGAACCAGCTAATAATATTGAACTTATAATGTCAACACCTATAAGACTTCCTGCACCTATAACTGCTAATCCATTAGCTACAAATACTGCAATCATTCTTGCAATTATTATTTTTATTTTTTGGAAGGTTGTCATAGAAGATGTCATATTAACAGTCGCAGTCTTTTTTCTTTTTGTCGCCAGAAACATATCCTGCAACAATACCAACTATTCCTGTAATAGACATTTGTAGTAATTCTATAACACTTGAATCTGGTCCTTTATTTTCTTTAAGTGATATGTAGAAATCTCCTACAACTATTACACCTAGTAAAACAAACAAGCCAATAGTGCAAGTAAGTATTACTTTATCTTTCATTAATATATCTTTCATTAGTCTCTCCAATTTATAGTTAGTAACCAAACTGCTATAGAAAACAAAATTGCGATTCCTACAACATCTTTCGCACTACCTGTAAGTGTTAACCAAGCAATAAAAAAACCTAGCAATGTAAAAATCTGAGCTACAGATTCTTTTAAAATTGCTTTACCTTTTTTTAAGACTTTACTTATAATTTTACTCACTTAAAATCTCCTCATTAAGGAACCTGCTTGAGCAATAATTTGTGATGCAATAATAACTGGAACAACAACCTCTTGAGCTTTCTCTTTCTGGTCATTAGTCATATCATTACCAATTTCACTAACATTTGCTAAATTTTCTGCAAATTCTTCTATACTTATGTCGGTTAACTCTTGTAAAGGATTTTCAAGGAAAGCTTCAACTTGTACCTCTGTAATCGCATCAGCCAAAGTATATTCAGTACCTTCTGGAACTTCAGAAGCTCTTTCAACATATTCTTCAACTGCTTGTGATACACTCTCATCATTTTCAGATAACTCAGCAACAATTTCTAACTCTTCTTCTTGAACACCAAGAGCTGCAGCTGCAACAGTTTTCTCTTCTTTAGACATATTTTTTACATCTTCAGCTTTAGTAACCTTAGTTACTTGCTGTTGAACAACTTCTTTTTGCACTTCAGTTAATGTATTTACACTAATCTTTGGTGCTGTTTCTGTGTCATCTTGTTCTGGAATTTCTATAACTTCCATAACTTCTATTATAGTTTCTTCAACTGAGGGTATTTCCTCAATGATTTCTTCTACAATAGGTAAATCTTCTAGAATCTCTTCTTTAACTGGCTCTTCAACATCATCTTCAACCAAATCTCCGTCGGTAACAATGTCTTCAATATCTTCCAATATGTCATCTTCAATGATGATTTCTTCTTCAGTAATTGGAATTTCATCTTCCGGTATTGGTTCACCATCAATAATTTCATCTTTTTCAGTGTCTTTATCATCTATAGAATCTTTTTCAATAATTTCATCATCAATAACTTCTTCTTCTACTATAACATCTTCTTCTTTGATTTCTGGAATAGTAGTTGTTGTAGTAGTAGATTCGTACAGAGCTGTATTATATGCTTCACAATCTCCACGTTCTAAAGCAACATTAGTAACATAACAACCCCATTTATCTTCATTAGCCTTACGCTCATTATCACGCTCTACATCTCCTTGAGCAATTTGGTCTTGTGTATATTCTGCTTCAGTTCCATCATCCATAATAACTACTTCTACTGGGGGCAAAGTTGTAGTTGGAGCAGGTGGTGGTGGAGGTGGAATATAAACAGTAGTAGTTGTAGTAGTAGTAACAGCAGTAGTAGCCAATACTTCAAAATTAGTTACTAGAGTTCCTTGGTTTCCATGACACCAACTACCATTTTGTGTACAAGCATAAACTACAAAATCATAAGTTCCCCCTTCAATGTCTTCAATAAGATAAGATGGAGTGTTTGGGTCTTCTATGTCTATATCTGTCCAAGTTTCTTCACTAGAAAGTTTATATTCAATTTTGTAAGACTCTACTTCTGACCAACCTGTATTAGGTTGAATCCAACCAAGTTTTAAACCTTGGTACTCGTTGTTTGTTATTTCTAAATCTGTTACACCACTAGCTACATCTTGTATTGTATAACTAGCAATAGTAGTCCAACTAGAGTAACTAGAGTTTGTGTCATTATCAGACCTTATTTTAAAATATAAAGTATCTCCTACTTGTGCGTCAAGAGCTGATTGTAAGTAAGACTTGCTAAATGTATATTCTGTATTTAAAGCGTTTTCATCTCCTACATTTCCTGTAGCTATTCCATACATTGGAGGGTCTGCTTTGTCAAAACCTATTGCATATCTCTCTGGAGAATACTGGTATGTATTTGCTGGTGCGTCCCAATCAATAGTTATACTTCCATCGTGTAAATTAGCTGATACAGTTAAATTAGTAGGAGCACCTGTGCCTGCTGTTATACCATCATCATAAGTCCAAGAAATATCATCTACCAAAACATAATCATCTGTTTCTACATCAACACTTTCAATGTATTTATTTGCAGGTGCTGTGTGCATAGGAGTTGCATAGCCACTCTGATGAGCATTCCAAAAATCTCTACTTGAACTTGTGCCATCTGAATAATTCCAAGTTACATACCAAGGGTAATCTGCTGCACCAAGATTAAATTGAGCAAAAGATATATTATCATCTGGAAAAGTCATTCTTAAAACTGCGTCTGAAGCATTACAAGTATTCCAATTTAAAGACTGACCTGTTGTTCCATAATCTCCACTAAAACTGTCTAATCTATTCCAACAAATATTTCTATCGTCATCATAAGAGTAATCAAATACTAAATCTGTTTGATTAGTACCATCTGCATTAAATGATTCAGTAGTTGTTTGTTCTGCTGCCATACCAATAGGCATAGGATAAATAAGCAGACCTACTATAAAAATTCGAAAGAATGTATTGATTTTATTTAAAATATTTGCCCCCTTAATAGGAAGAGGACGGCTAAAAAACCGTCCCCATCCTAATCTATTATAGTCGAAAAATTATCCCTTAGGAATTTTTGACATAAATGGAAATGGTGCGTCTTCTAACGCATTTTGTACTGCTGAAACAGCAGCTGAAGCTCCGGCTATGGTTGCAGCCATAACTGTATCTGCTTCAAACATTCCAGCTTGATTAGCCATTAGTACTGCTACAAATGTTTGTGCAAATGTACGTCCTGCTCTAATCAATGCTGTTCTCCAATAATCTGGCATTTTATCTCCTATTTTAATTTTCCACCCATACGCCCAATAATGCGTTTTGCATTAGCCTTGTTGTAAGGCTTTTTAGGTTTAAGTGGCTTTACTTTTACTGTTGGCTTTCCCATCACGTAGTCAAAATCAACATATGTGACAGTGACTTCTTCACCTTTTAGTATTGCATCTCTTACAAGTGGGTAGACACGTTTGTACGCAGCTACGGATGCCCCGATATATCCTTTTTTATCAGATATATTTTCGCTTGAAGAATTTCCTAACAGAAGACAGCCCGAGGTGTTAGTCTCATAATTCCCGACATGCCAAAGCACGTACTCGAAATTCGGCACTTTGTTTACATAAATCATACCTTTGTGGAAATTAGCTCCATACTTTTTAAGATAGCGTGAATGAAAACCACCCTCACTTCTTAAAGTTAGTTTGTAACTTCCTTCTGGAATTCGAGTTTCGTGCATTTTTTTAATACTTCTGTATTCATCTTCGATTGTGTAACAAAGGAACTGTCTTTTGCCGTGTGTCACGTCAAACAGTAGTCCTAAGGTAGAATCGTTTTGAGAACTGTATCTCAATACTTCTAATTTCATAGAATTACTCCATTTTTTATATCTTCTGGCATTCCAAATGTTGCATACCAAGTTTGTGGACCTACTATGCCGTCTGGAACTAGACCAGATATTTTTTGTATTTCTTTACATCTATTAGCTGATTTTTTGCCATAAACACCATCAGCAGAAAGTCCCCCTGCAGCATCTTGCCACTGAGCAACATCATCACCTTTTACATATGGAGACTTCACTATAAATATTCTACCATACCATTTAGGTGCTTGCCTCTGTGCTTTTCTATAGGCTTTACCCTTCATAACAGTAAAGAAGTGTTCCCAAGGAAAGTTAATTCCCGGGTCTGTTCTTCTGTCTGGGTCTAATTCAGCGTGTGATATAAATCCTTTTACACCCTTAAACCAATCATCTAGACCGATTCTTCGCATAGGAATGTCATAAAGGTTTGCTTTTTCTGCACACCATTTAGCTGATAACTTGATTACTGCATCTTCGTATTCTTTATCAGTACCCCATTCAGATGCATAATATGCAATCTCTAATCCAAGAGATTTAGAATTATGACCTCTAACATGAAATGCTGTATAGTCATCTGGAAGTAAATCAACAATGTTTTCATCGTCAATTACTACGTGTGCTGATGCTGTTCTGTCGGTGCTTGCTAAATACTTAGCAATACCTAATGCGTTCTTCCCACCTTCTGCAGTGTGAACAACAATGCCCTGTATAGCCCTCGACCTTTTAGGATAATAATTTCCTTTTTTTCCATTATCCCTAAGTCGAGCATTAGGATTTTCATTTTCTATTAAATGATAACCCATTTATACTCCTTGTTATTTAAGAGTATAAGCTATATATTATAAAATACAATTACATGCTTGTATGTTTTTTACTTAAAGTCTTTGTGTGATTTCTTCTTAGCAATATATATATTGTTGGCTCCACCTTCGTCTACTGTATAAGACAAAATACCAGCGTGAGTTCTTTTACCGTGAGTTTGTTCAATCCACTTAGAACCACCGTCTAGTGCTGGTGCACCAATAATAAGTTGTGGGTCTTCTAATACTGAGAAATGATGAAAGTGACCATAGTTCAATATGTTCGCATAACCTACTTCCCAGTCTCCATATTTTTGATTTTTATGCCAAGCTTGTGCTTTACCTACAGCAAGGCTTCCTCCCCCGGAACGAAATTGGTGACCATGTGCAAATCCTAGGATATTTCCATTTGAGGCATATGTTAAAGTTATGTCATCATTTATGTCATTAGGATATATAAACTTAAATTGTTTATATAACTTCTTGTCGTATTGGAAAGCATTCTCAACATACCAAGCTAAAGCGATATCTTTATTGTCCATAAAGTCTGTATAGCTTTTACCGTTCTTTCTATTTTCTCCGTGATTTCCGGGAACAGCAATAAAAGTAATGGGTAAACCTAACTTAGTTAACTCCTTCAACACGTTTTCCATTAAAGTTACAGCAATTTGTAGTTGGTGAGCATCTGAGTATTCGACCGAATAGGTTTGTTGGGCGTAGAAGCCATCGCACCCTTCGACGATATCACCGAGGGATGCCACAATAATTTCATTAAAGTTAGTAAATTTAGAAAGATTTTTAAATCTCCACATAGTTTCTGCTATGCCAATTTCTATTCTTTTAATTAATGCTTCAGTACCACCTCTCTCATTTTTTCCGAGTTGCCAGTCACTGAGAATCACTACGAAGCTAGAATCACCTTTTGGTTTTTTATTAAAAGGAACTGCTTTCCAGTTTTTAAGTGCTTCTTTAGATGACTTTAGTATTTCTTCATTTACGTTAGGGTCTTTAGAAGCAATATCACACATAATGTGATTTGAAGTACTACCATCTGCTGCTGTCCACTGTCTGAACTTAACACTACTACCTACAACATAATGTGTTTTTGGGTCTCTATTAAAGTGTCTAAGGATATCATCAAAGTTATTGACCATATCTTCAGATTCAATAAAGTCAGCAAATTTAGTTAGACCTGTAGATTTGTCTATCTCTTTAAAAGTACCAAGCTTTTTTACTTCTTCTGGTATTGATTGTTCTGCTTTTTTGAAATTAAGTGCGTTACTTAAATCAAACGATTTATCTTTATCCCTGTCTTTTGGCATTTTCTATCCTCCATCTTCTAACTGCACTTTCTGAAACAGAAATGTCAAGCTCATCTTTTAGTGTAGAACTTATCATGTAGTTAGTAATAGAGGTGTCATTAAGTGCTTCCATAAGTGTTGTAAATGTTAAATCAAGACCTTGTTCTTGAAGTTTTTCTAACTCTATGTCTAGTTTCAACATTCTTTTTTGTCGCTCGCCCTGTGCGATTTTCACAGATTCATGAAAATCTATGTTTTTTGTACTCATTCTTCTTCAGTAGAAACTTCTGAAACAGCCTCAGCTACAGCTGCTTCAGCCTCTGCTTGCTGTTCTTGAGGTACCATACTTCTAAGAGTTTCAATAACCACATCTCTTTCGGTTATTTCTACTGTGTGTCTAGCTACTTTAATAGCTAATTGGTCAATCATCTTGCGTTGTTTATTATACTCGCCAAGAAGATTGTTATAACGATTGACAACTTCTTGTATGTCAACTTTTGTTTCGTCTGTCATATACACTCCTCATATATATTTTTTTACTCTTTCATTATAACATCCTTGTATGACGTTTTTTCGTTTTTCGCACATATTTTTTTTAACTTGCTAGACTCAAACATATGTTAACTAAAAAATACGCCGGTAAAAAAGAAGAAGTAGTAAGAGTTGGTTGGACTTATATTCCAGATGAGAATATACCACAAACTCTATATTCAGACCCAGCCAAGTGGGATAACGCATTTACACAATGTCCTGCATCTGTAAAGCTACAAGACCACACATATAGTCTTTTATCTCCTATGGATTTATCTTTAAAGCAAATTAGAGACAACAATCAAGTTCTTACAAGTATAGAAACTACTAAACAAGAAACTAGGGGTATAGATTTATTTGAACAACAATTTATAGTTGTTGACCATAATAGGTTTTGGGAAAAAGATAACATACCTCAATTTCAAATTAATATGGGGTTCTTATTTTTTGCAGATACAGATATAGACATATTTGCTATACCACCTTTCTTTAATCAAAATTCACCTACAGGTGTAGACTTTATTGGTGGTACTTTTAACATACATAGATGGTTGAGACCAATACAAATAGCTTATAAGTTTCAAACAAAAAAATCTAAGTTTGAAATGAAAAAAGGTGATGTACTTTCAAACATTATGTTTTCTAAACCAGCTAAATTAGAATATGTTCCTTGGAATGATAAAATAGATTTCTTACTTAGAACTACAGATAATATAACTAGATTTACTAAAAATACTTGGTTGAACTTTAAAAACTTTAAAATTCCAGAGAGTTATTTTCCAGAATAGAATTTAATTCTTCGTATACACCTAAACCATTAATATTCTGTACCATACTATGCATTGCAAATGTACTGTACTCTTCAGTTATATCACCACTTCCTAAGTTAGCAATCCAATATTTAAATTCTGGTGTAGCATTTTTGAAACAGTTTACAGCTTTATCTTTTGCCATTTCCCAGAATGGTGTATCCCAATGACTACCAGCAAAATAGTGCATAACAATTATGTCTTGTGTTTTTTTGAACCAAGAATCATACCATTCATTTGGTGCAGATAAAGACATACCATCTGCTACATCAAAAGCGTACCTAGCAATCATTTCTATAGTTCTAATGCTTGTTGCTTCCATAGGTTCTAAGAAAAATGATTTATTTCCGTTTAAGCAGTATCTTTCATTAAAGTTTTGTTTAGAGTAGTAGTTGTCAAATTTATAGCCAGATACTTCTCCTTGTGGAGTTAAGTTGTATTCAGCTAATACTTCTTCTACATCTTCTAATACTTCTTCTTCAGTATTAATTTTGTCATTATATAAATAACCAATAGAACATCTTTCAGCTAAAGGTATTCCAAACACCCATCCATAAGGTCTTGCAATACAAAGTGAGTAATCAAACTCTGGTCTATCCCAAGGACATTGTTGTACTATTGCAGCATTTACTGGTATGTATTCTGCTTCGTGATATTCTGATAAATCTTGTGGCTTGCCTCTACAATCTATTATGTAATCTGCGTCAACTTCATCATAGCTTTTTACATTCTTTTCAATATAATTTGCCTTATCAGAACAATATCCGAATATAACTTCTTGTAGTCTTGTAGCATTAAAATGTATTGACATAGCTGGTGGTGGGAATGTGTGATGAAAATTCATCAATCCCCAGTTTTTGTAATATATTGAATTTTTGTAATGACCACCTATTATTGGCAAATCAATAAAATCAAAGTTTAAAGTGTTTGCTAGTTCTCTACCTAGACTAAGTGTTGCACCTTCTCCTACAGCTTGTGGTTGTATTGAGTTATCGTAATATAAATCTACTTCCCAAGGACCATAAGCAACAAAATGATTTAGAGTAAATGCTCCAGCTGTACCCTTCCCAATAATCGCTATTTTTTTCACATATTTATTTTAGTATAAAGAAGTTTCTACTGGGTACCATATAACAACTCTTCCATTTTCACCATTGGCATTTCTCCCACCAGCACCATAGCCCCCAAAAACACTACCTGTTGACAAAGTTCTATTACCATTCTGATAAGTACCAGTTTCAGTTTCAATAACACTACCTTTTGTTAAATCTAAATAACCAGAGCCTCCACCTGCTGCAGCCCAATAGCCCCCTGCGTCTTCGTGAGCCCCAGAACCACCCCCATAATAGCCCGAACCACCTCCACCACCTTCAGTCCAACTGTTAGCAGTGTGAGCATGCCCACCAAATAATTCTTTACCAGATACAGCAATAGAGTTTCTACCTTGACCATTTGGATGACGATAGTAAACAATACCAGAGTTTCCACCAGCTGATAGAGTACCACCACGACCGTGTGTATTAGTACCTCTGTTGTTGTCATAACCTTGAACGCCATTCTGATTTAAACCACCACCCGGTCCACCTGCACCATATGTCTGATTACCAGAAATCTGCCCAGAACCTCCACCACCACCAGCAATAACTATTGAGTTGCTATGAGATACTGTGTTACCAGCAAATACCCCAGATAATCCTCCACCGTTACCAGCGTTAGAACCAAAACCACCCGGTAATCCGTGTACAGAATTGCCAAAATGTCCATATATAGTTCTTGAACCAACTGTGTTTCTAGTACCACCTTGTCCTACTACTACAGTAAAATCATTAGTTTGAGATGCTCTTAGGTTAACTTTAGCCCATCCATAACCACCAGAACCACCCCATGGTGTATTGTAAGAATTACCTCCACCACCACCAGCACCAAATACTGTGACGTAAGCTAGACCAGTACCACCAAAATTTTGTACTGTAAATGTTTGGTCTGCACCAGTGTACATAAAACTATGTACTCTAAAGTTCTGAACTGTACCTTGTGCATTTGCAATGTTAACGTCAGAAGTACTACCACCACCTGTACCTCTAAATGGTCCACCTTCTAAAATTACTGCTCTTGAAAATCCTAATGGCATTATGACTCCGGTGGGTTATCTTGCATAGTCGGATAAAAATTATTTTTTAAATAATCGTAGTATGAAAACACTTCTTCTTCTGTTAAAGGTCTATTCCATATTGCTAAAGCGTCACAGTATATATTAGTTGCACCGTGTTCTTGCCAATTTATTGCTGAGTTACCAGCAGTTTTAGGATTAGGAACTGAACCTGTTTTAGCTTGTGTTCTATTACAATAGGAACGAGCTGTTCCACCATCTTTTACAACTCCAATCATATAATGGTTATTGTCTTGAAACTGTGTACCGTTATCATCATTTCCAGAAGGACCAAAAGCTGCACCAGCACTATTTCCGGGGTCATATCGCCAATGCCAACTTCTTCTGCTTGTATAACGCCAAACACCCGGTGACCTATCTGAACCACTTGGTGTGTAACCAAATATTTTTTGCCATCCACTTGAAAACCCTGTTTGGTAAAAATACATTAAAACTGTATGAGTGTCATCATTTAATTTATCTGTACTAGCAGTACTAAATGCACCATTACCACCTTGTACACCAGTTGCAGTTATTTTATTTGCGTTACCAGTCATATTTGTTGCTGCAGGTGCAGAAGGATTTAAAGTAGCAGACAAATCATATAATGTTCCACCACTTCCCGGATAAGAAGCTGATTCTTTTGTATTTACATAAAGCTCTAAACCGTCAGTTACAGGAAATGTAGAAGCAGTTAGCAAAACAGAACGAGAAAATCCTAAAGGCATTTACCACTTCCCTAATGGACACTTAACTATCTGATACTTAGCTTTTACCGTCATTTCACAGTTGCAATCAGTACAAACTTTTGTTGTTACTGTTTCTTCGTAGCTTTCGGTTTCAAAATTATATCCTATACCAGTTTCTCTATCTTCATAAAATTCGCAACCTTCACATATAGCAAGTCGCTCATTGTAAGTTGCATCATCTACTTTACCTTCTTCTTGATTAGCAAGGAACTGTTTATTTTCTCTGTAGTAATAATATGTCATTCTATTACCCCACCAGCATCTTCCCATTCTCTTACAAGAATTATTATTGGGTTAGCTTCATCAATAAAAGTTTGGTATGTTTTAGTTGTATTTTCATTTTCATCTGGGTGAACAAGGAAATCTACTTCGTAATATTCTTCGCCACTATCGTGCATAAGAACTCTTACTGTTTGTATTTGGGTAATTAAACCGTCTTCTGTATTGACTTCTGGTGTATCATCTGACATATATCTCTACCCTTGCACTTCTATTTATACCAGTACTATCTTGACAACAACGTATGTAATCACCTGCAGAATAGTCTCTACCGAATGATGGATTCATACCTATACCACCAGAAACATCATCTGATGACATATTACCGTTAGGATATAGTCCACCACCGTTTTCATTCCAACCAAAACCCCATCTAGTTGCAGCTCCATGACCACCTGTATAATTGTAGCCATAAAATCTTACATCTGATTGTGATGACCATGCGTTACCGTAACCAGAGAATTGTTTTGCGTCTCCTAAAAAATATTCGTTTGCAGTAGAAAATAAATTGTCTAAGTTAGTTCTTGTAGTTGATGAACCACCATATATTGGTTTTTGTAACCAAGTCCACTTACCGTCATAGCTATAAGAGCCACCAGCACCAATGTCTGGAAATATTGCTAGTAAGTGTAAAGCTTCGTATTCATTAAACACGTCAAATTTAGCATCTGAATCTGACCTGTCTAACTCTGTAGTTTCATTTAAGGTATTAGCAGTTGTCCAATAGCTTGACCCATAGTCAAATGTTCCACCTCTTGTAGCTTTTAAAGCCATCATCCAACCACCACCATCGTGGTTTGAATCCATAATACAATAAGTTTGTGTTGGACCAGAAGTAGGTAAGTTAATCCAGTA
>Ga0213858_10000564_pt1 | contig 17724 bp, 31 predicted proteins | sample PICome_FD_160122 | JGI IMG/M metagenome (GOLD analysis project Ga0213858, IMG submission 160122) | Coastal seawater microbial communities near Pivers Island, North Carolina, United States - PICO245 | ecosystem: Environmental > Aquatic > Marine > Coastal | place: USA: North Carolina | collected... | reverse complement strand
CTGGCCTTCAAGTTCAAAATCAACAATATGAAGCTGAAATGTCAGAATATCTGGATATCTTTAGAAGACATAATTTGGCTAAGTTGGCCAGCGCAAAACCAGGTATGATAGAAAAACGAGCAAATGATAGAACGAAGGAGGTATTTGATGCCATTGAAGCAGATAGTAAGCGTATTAGCTCTCTTAACGATTAGTGGTTGTAGTTTATTACAGCAAGCTCCAAGAGAAGTTGAAATAATAACAAAGCCCATCGCAATTGATGTGGTTCAACCAATCCTACCTCGTCCTATTGAATTAAAAGAACCAAAGTGGTATGTTGTATCAGATGCAAAGGTAATTGAAAATTGTCTTAAAGATCCTGATACAAAAAAACCAAATTGTAAATTGGGTCGGGAAGATTTATATCCAGAAGGATATACTTACCTCGATAAATTTATAGATAATATTAAGAAACAACATGGCGGAGATGTAGTATTTGTAGCCATGAGTGTAGAGGATTATGAGTTGATGTCTTATAATACTCAAGAAATTAAAAGATACATCAATCAACTTGGAGAAATAATCGTTTACTACAGAAATGTAACAATAAACGATGAGGAAGGAGCCGCAGTTGAAATTAAAGTGGAGAATGAAAATGAGTAGAATGAAAGAATCTATGAGTGTATGGGAAAGAGCTGAAATGGCTGCAAAACTTTCCGCAATAGCATATATGAATCCAAAGCCTGCTGAAACAGCATGTAAAAAATTAGGCTTTGCTTCAGGAAAAATTATTAGTAGAGATGGAGCCGAAGTATTAATCGCAAAAGATAGAAATGATATGTGGTTTGCATTTAGAGGAACTGAACCATCTAAACTAAATGACGTAATGGCTGATTTAAAAGTTATTAAAAATTCTGCTGTCGCTGGAGGAAAAGTTCATGGAGGATTTCAGGAAGAAGTAAACGATCTTTGGATGGATATTGTAAAAGAACTAGAACACAACGATCAATTAAAGGTACGAAAAGATGTATATTTTACTGGGCATTCTCTGGGTGCTGCTATGGCTACTATTAGTTCCACACGTTATCAACCTGAAGAACTCTTCACATTCGGGTCACCGAGGGTCGGAGGTAAACGATTCATCAAGAATGTAAAATGCCCTCATTATAGATTTATGAACAATAATGATATTGTTTGTAGAATCCCACCAGCTTGGCTAGGTTTTAGACATCATGGAGAAATGATCTATTTCGATAGAAATGGAAATAGAGCTTTAAAACCAACTTGGGCTGATGTATTTTATGGTATTCTAAATAGCTGGAAAAGATTTAAATTCTTTGACGGTATTGTAGATCATGGTATGCCTAACTATGTAAAAGCTTTGAAAGCTTTAGTAAAGGCGGAGAAGTAATATGCATTGGTTAATGGTACTTACTCTAAAATCTATATTATCTTCAATAATTGGTAGTTCATTTTATCAATGGTTTCAAGGAACAACAGTTGGTATTTGGTTTCAAAAACAAGTAGATCGATTCATGGAATATTTTGCTGAAAAATATGAATTAGAACTTTTGAAAAAAGATGCTAAATTTAGAAAACAATATCCACTACAAGCCGAAAGATTAGATAACCTTGAAGCTGACTTGACAACCCTTTGGGAACTACCATCCATTCAAAAAGAAATTCTGAATGAAGTGAAAAAAAAGTAAATTAACCATTTACAAATGCCACGAAATGTGGTATAATATACATATTATTAAAACAATTAACTAACAATGGATGATGGACTAAATTATATGACTATGCACGTAACAAAGCGTGATGGCTCAACGCAATCTTTTGATCTTGATAAAGTGCACAAGGTATTAGATTGGGCCACCCAAGATATTACCGGTGTCTCTATATCAGAGATCGAACTCAAAGCAAATATTCAATTGTATGATAAGATTCCAGCTTATGATATTCATGAGCTTTTAATTAAATCTGCAGCTGAGCTTATTTCTGAGCATACTCCAAATTATCAATTTGTTGCAGCACGGCTTATTTCATATAAGCTTCGTAAAGAAGTATATGGTGACTATCAACCATGGCCATTGCGACAAATCATTATTGAAAATGTTTCAAGGGATGTGTATGATGGTGCTATTATGCAGGACTATGATCACAATGAAATAGACGAATTAGATGAATATATAAAGCATGACAGAGATGATACATTTACTTATGCTGGAATGGAACAGTTTAGAGGTAAATATTTAGTTCAAGATCGAAGAACGAAACAACATTATGAAACACCGCAAATATTGTACATGATGATTGCTGCTACCTTATTTGCTAAATACCCAAAAGAAACACGTATGAAATACGTAAAGGATTACTATGATGCAATTTCTCAATTCTATATATCACTACCTACGCCAATCATGGCTGGAGTTCGTACACCAACAAGACAGTTCTCGTCCTGCGTACTTATTGAGTCTGGTGACAGCCTCGATTCTATTAACGCTACTGCTACAAGCATTGTCAAGTATATAAGCAAAAAAGCTGGAATCGGTATTGGTGCTGGTTCTATTAGGGCTGAAGGAGCAAGGGTTGGAGATGGATCAGTTGTTCATACTGGTTTAATTCCATTCCTTAAATATTTCCAAGCTGCTGTAAAATCATGTTCTCAAGGTGGAGTACGTGGTGGTGCGGCTACAGTCTATTTACCTATTTGGCATTATGAATTTGAAGACTTGGTAGTACTTAAAAATAATAAAGGTACCGAAGAAAATCGTGTACGCCACATGGATTATGCTTTCCAATTAAATAAGCTTATGTATGAACGCTTATTGTCAGGTGGTGATATTACTTTCTTTGATCCAAATGATGTACCAGGATTATATGAATCATTCTTTGATGATCAAGATAAGTTTAAAGAACTATACGAAAAATATGAAAGAGCATATTCAGTTCGTAAAAAATCTTTACCAGCTGCCGAAGTATTTTCAACGTTAATTCAACAAAGAAAAGATACAGGTAGAATTTATATTATGAATGTAGACCATGCAAATGATCATGGCGCATTTGATCCAAAAGCTGCTCCAATTAGAATGAGTAACTTATGTTGTGAAATTGATTTACCTACAAGTCCAATGGGTGCAAATGATACTGATGGAGAAATTTCTTTATGTACTCTATCAGCAATCAATTGGGGTTTAATTAATGAACCAGCTGAGTTTGAAAAGTACTGTGATCTTTCAGTAAGGGCTTTGGATGAATTACTTGATTACCAATCATATCCAGTATATGAAGCTCAAAAGGGTACAATGAATCGTAGACCACTGGGTATTGGTATTATTAACTTAGCATATTTCTTAGCAAAACGTGGTTTAAAATATGATGAAGGTGCCTTTGAAACGGTAGATGAATACGCTGAAGCATGGTCATATTACTTAATTAAGGCTTCTCAACAATTAGCTGAAGAAAAAGGTGAAATTCCTTTAAAAAATCACACAAAATATGCCCGTGGAAAACTCCCGATTGATACATATAAACGAGCGATAAATAATTTATTAGAGCATAAAGAAAGACTACCGTGGAACGAGCTTAGAGAAAAACTCCTAGAAACTGGTACTCGCAATTCTACTCTGATGGCATTAATGCCTGCTGAAACAAGCGCTCAAATTTCTAATAGTACTAATGGTATTGAACCTCCTAGAGCTTTAGTATCATATAAACAAAGTAAGGATGGAGTCATGGCTCAAGTTGTCCCAGGATACCATCACCTTAAAAATAAGTACGACTTGCTCTGGGATCAAAAATCTCCAGATGGATATTTAAAAATTTGTGCAATACTACAAAAATACATTGATCAAGGTATTAGTGTCAACACATCTTATAACCCTGAATATTTTGAGGATAATAAGATACCAATGTCACAAATGATTACAGATCTTGTTACAGCATATAAGTATGGTTTGAAACAGCTTTATTACTTTAATACATTTGATGGAGCTGGCGAAATAACCGATGGTGAAACACATCATGCATATGATGGAGAGAGTTCACAATACGAGGACGATGATGATTGCGAGAGTTGCAAAATTTGAAACGTATACCTTTAAAGGGAGGTGATGAATATGACGTACACACAGGGTGGCGTAAATTAATTCAGCCTCATAAAAACATGATAAAGAGTGCAAAACGCTCATATAACAAACGATTTAGAAAACAAGGGAAAATGAATGCAAATATTGAAAAAGAATAAAAAGTCTCATTTAAAAAAATATATGTTTTTAGACGAGGCTGTAGATGTTCAAAGATATGATGAAGTAAAATACCCGCAATTAGATAAAATTACAGATAAGCAATTAGGTTTCTTTTGGAGACCAGAAGAAGTTGATGTGTCTAAAGATAAAAAAGACTTTAACGCATTAACTCCAAATGAACAACACATTTTTACCAGTAATCTAAAACGTCAAATCCTACTTGATAGTGTACAAGGGAGAGCTCCAAACTTAGCATTCCTACCAATTGTATCTTTACCAGAAGTTGAAAACTGGATTGAAACATGGTCATTCTCAGAAACTATCCATAGTAGATCATATACACATATTATTAGAAATGTATATCCAGATCCATCTTTTGTGTTTGATGATTTATTAAATCAAAAAGAAATTATGGATTGTGGTAAATCTATTTCAAGATATTATGACGAATTGATTGATTGTAATAATGGACCTACCAATAAAATGGACCACAAAAAAGCTATTTGGTTAGCACTAATGAGTGCCAATGCATTGGAAGGTATTAGGTTCTATGTTTCATTTGCTTGTTCATGGGCATTTGCGGAATTAAAAAAGATGGAAGGTAATGCTAAAATTATTAAGTTTATTGCACGCGATGAAAACTTACATTTAGCAAGTACTACTACAATGTTAAAACTTCTTAAGAAAGAAGATAAAGATTTTGAAAAGATTTCAAAACAATTAGAACAAGAATGTGTAGACTTATATGTAGATGTTATTGAACAAGAAAAAGCTTGGGCTAAATATCTATTTACAGATGGTTCAATGATTGGATTGAATGAAAAGATTTTATGTGATTACATCGAATGGATTGGATGTAAAAGGATGAGAGCAATTGGACTACCATGTCCTTATACAACGCCTCAAGCCAACCCATTACCATGGACTGAGAAATGGATTGGTGGTGGCAATGTACAGGTCGCTCCACAAGAAACAGAGATTAGTTCTTATGTGATTGGTGGAGTAAAACAAGATATCGATAACGACGCACTAAAAGGATTAAGCTTATGATAGAAATATATGGTAAGGATCAATGCCCTCAATGTGATATGGCTAAAAACTTGGCCAATGCAAGAGGAATACAATTTAACTATAAACAATTAGGTACGGATTTTACAAGAGAAGAGTTATTCGAACAATTCCCTAATGCAAGGACTATGCCTCAAGTAAAAAAACTTGATGGTGGAGTAATTGGTGGATTTAAAGAATTTGGTCAATGGGTCAAATCTGAATTTCTAGAACTAGATTAAGGAATTGATTTGAAAAGAACAGTTGTTGAATGCGATTATTGTTATAATAGGTCCGTGATAGGTCATAATGAAGATGAGATTGTTTTATTTTGTCCACATTGCGGAGAGCCGGTAGGGGACGATCTAGAAGAGCTAGATTTCGAAGAGTAAAATGACATGGCATTACGAAGGCAAAGAGTGGCAGTTACCAGAAGATTGGAGTCCTCAAGACGTATATGGTTTTGTGTATCTAATAACAAATTTAGAGACGAACCAAAAGTATGTGGGGAAGAAATTCTTTTGGAGCAAAAAGACATTACCAATAACCAAGACAAGAAAACGCCGTAAAAGGTTATTAGTTGAATCCGATTGGAAAGACTATTGGGGTTCAAGCAAACATCTACAAGAGGATGTTAATAAGCAAGGTGAAAATAAATTTCATAGAGAAATACTTCACCTTTGTAAAACCAAAGCAGAATGTGCTTATATGGAAACTAAAGAACAATTCGATAGGGAGGTTCTTTTAACAGATGAATATTACAATGGTATTATTAACTGTAGGATTGGCGGAGCTTCCGTTAAAAAGTTTTCAAAATAACCGTTTACATTTAATAAAAACTGTGTTATAATATACATATGAAAGATAATGTTATACAATTCCCAATGGACCGAGTTAAGAGTAAACTTATCTCTGAGGAACAATTGGAATTTGAAGATTATTACATGGACATGGCTGAGGAATCTACAGAATTAGCTCAACATGTTTTATTATTAATTGAAGAAATACTAAAAGATTTAGATCTACCTAATTTTCAAGGTATAGATTTTAGAACTAGAGAGTTTGCGGAATCTAGAGATATGATGGTAGTTGTAAATATGATTGCTTCTATGTTAATGAGATTTGGAGGTATTCACCATTTCCTACAACCGGAATTGGAAATACTATATGATAAACTACTTGAAATGCAGGATTTAAATGATTTTACTTGATTATAGCCAGATTGCACTAAGCAATATTATAGTGCAAAAACTGAATGACGAAAATATGATAAGACACATGATACTAAACAGTATCAGGATGTACAATAAGAAATATAGAGATGAGTACGGACAAATGGTAATTTGTGCTGATGGCGCAAATACTTGGAGAAGAAGTTATTTTCCAGAATATAAAGCTCATCGTAAAAAGAATAGAGATGAATCATCTCAAGACTGGACAGAAATCTTTAGGATTCTAAATTTGGTAAGAGACGAAATAAGAGAAAACCTGCCTTATAAGGTTATTCATATTGAGGGTTGCGAAGCCGATGATGTTATTGGTACCCTTGCTTTACAGACTCAAGAGTTCGGACAACACGAACCTGTAATGGTTATTTCATCTGATAAAGATTTTATTCAACTACAAAAGTTTAACAATGTTAAACAATTCTCACCAATTCAAAAGAAACTCGTAACCGATCCTAATCCTCGTAAGTATATGTTTGAACATATATGCAAAGGAGATAAGGGCGATGGTATTCCAAATATATTATCACCAGATAATGCTATTATTGATGAAATCAGACAATCACCAATGACTAAAAAGAAAATGGAATACTGGGCTGACAATGCAGATAACTTAAAAGAAGTTATGACAAATGAAGAGTATAGAAACTATATTAGAAATAAAACTCTAATTGATTTAACTGAAGTTCCTGAAGTACACCAACAACTAATTATAAATACTTTTATGGAACAAAAACCTGCTATGAAAATGAAGGTTTTGAATTATTTAATTAAGAAAAGATGCAATCTATTGATTGAATGTGTGGAGGAATTTTACAATGGCTAGACCAGCAAGAGTATATGAGATACTCGAAAAAGCAAATAAACTTGGAAAGAAAGAAGAAAGAATCGAATACTTAAGAGAAAATGAAGGTACCGCTCTCAAGGACATTTTAAGAATTGCCCTTGATAATACTATTTCCCTTGATGCTTTACCTGAAGGAACACCACCTTATAAAGCATTTGAGCCTACTGAAAATAGACCAGATCCAGTAAAAGAACTTTTATATGAATACGGTCAATTTAGAAATTTCATTAAAAGAATTACCCCGAATTTAAACCAATTCAAAAGAGAAACAATGTTTGTTGATCTTTTGGAATCTATTCATCCGGAAGATGCAAAACTTTTGTGTGATGCCAAAGATAAAAATCTTAAACTCAAATATATTACAAAGGCATTAGTGAAAGCAGCATTTCCCGATTTAATCGTAAAATAAGGAGAAGCATCGACATAAACTTTATATCATGATAGTTTTTCAATTAACAATAACCTGGAGACTGCTTATGAGTTATATTCAAATTGAACGCCTTAAGAAAGATAGAAATGAGGCTCTATACTATCAACGAAAATTACAAAAGAAAGGTAAGGAAGTGTTAGCATACAAGATGGAAAAAAAGATTGCGCACTTAAACCAATACCTCAATGATATGGAGGCAATAGGCAGATAATATAGTATTACCCCTTGGTGAATTTATTTTCATCAAGGGGTTTACATTTGATTGAAACTATGTTATAATATACATTATGAATATTTTTATACTAGACCAAGACCCTGTAAAAGCTGCGCAACAACAATGCGATAAGCATATACCAAAAATGGTTGTTGAATCTGCGCAAATGTTATCAACCACACATCGTATGATCGATGGAACAATGGAACGTAGGCCATCAAAATCTGGTTCTATGTTACAATACTACAAACTTGATGACTATCGTGAACAATTATTATACAAAGCAGTTCACTTTAATCATCCATGTACAGTATGGACTCGTGAAAACAGTAGTAATTACAATTGGCATTTTATCCATTTTGTCGCTCTTTGCGAGGAGTATACATATAGATACGGTAAAACACATGCAACGTATGAAAAGCTAGGAACAGTTTTAAGAAATCCTCCAAGGAATATTCCACATGCTGATGGCAAATCACCATTTAAATTGGCAATGGGTTCTAATCCAGAATGTATTTCTGAGGATGCAGTTAAATCATATCGTGCGTTTTATCAAACAAAACAATCAAGGTTCGCTATGAAGTGGACAAAACGTAAAGTACCGGAGTGGTTTAATTATGCCTCTATATGATTTTCATAATAAAGAAACTGAAGAGTTAGAAGAGCATTTTGTTTCTTTAGCTGACTATGATCAGTTCTTATTAGATAATCCACACTTAGAAAGAGCATTTACAAAAATGAATATTGGATCTATGGGTGGAGGAAGTTTTTTAAAAGCAGCTGGTGATGGCTGGAAAGAAGTACAAGATAAAATTAAGAAAGGATTACCGCCAAAAGACAGAGGAAATATTAGAACAAAATGAAAAAGCCTAATGTTTTAAAACTTGAACATTTAGTTAAATTAGATCCATTAACGGCTAATCAAAAATTAGCATTTGACGCATTTGAATCGGGTAGTCATATGTGTCTTGATGGATCTGCCGGTACAGGTAAAACTTTCATATCTTTATACCTAGCTCTTGAAGCGGTATTGAAAAAAGATTATGACAAAGTTGTTATTGTAAGATCTGCTGTACCAACAAGAGATATGGGTTTTCTTCCGGGTACTCAAGAAGAAAAGGAAGATGCATACACACAACCATATAAAGCAATTGTAACAGATTTATTTGATGATGGTGAAGCTTGGGATAAGCTTACTAGATTAAATAGAAAAATTGAATTTTTAACCACCTCATTTATAAGAGGTTTAACTATTAAAAACGCTGTCGTTATTGTTGACGAATCACAAAATTGTAATTACCACGAATTGTGTTCTGTAATTACAAGGCTTGATGAAGATTGTAGATTCATTATGGCTGGTGATTATTACCAATCTGATTTCACTCGTAAAGGAGATCAAGACGGTATTAAAAACTTTATTAATGTTATCAAACATATGAATCAATTTGAACACATTGAATTTAAATGGGAAGATATCGTTAGAAGTGGATTTGTGAGAGACTTTATAATGACAAAGGAACTATATGAAAACGGGAAACTTTAAGCATGAACCGATTGATTTGGGATACGACGATTTGGTTGCAACAACAGCCGATACTGGCAGAACATATGCTGCTCCTACCGGTGTTAGTTATCCTTCTATTACAACAGTCCTTTCTATATTAAGTGAGGATCATATCAGGGCTTGGAGAGCTCGGGTAGGAGAAGAGGAAGCAAACAAAATATCTCGTAGAGCATCTGGTCGTGGAACCGCCGTCCACGCAATGCTGGAAAAATATGTAGACAATGATCCAACGTTTGATGAAGGTGTAATGCCGCTAATTAAATCAAACTTTATGGAAGTAAAGGATATACTTGATAAAAGATTAACCAAAGTATATGCTCAAGAAGCTGCTCTATATTCTGACCATCTTGGTGTGGCAGGTAGAGTAGATTGTGTTGGAGTCTTTGATGGAAAAAATTCTATTATTGATTATAAAACAGCACGTAAAACTAAGAAAAAAGAATGGTGCGAAGGTTACTTTGTCCAAGAAACAGCTTATGCTATTATGTGGGAAGAACGTACTGGCATGCCAATTACGCAATTGGTAACTGTTATTGCTGGCGATGAAGGACCACAGGTGTTTATTGAACATCGTGATAATTGGTCTAAAAAGCTTTTGGAAACCATTGCTGAATATAAAAGAAGGAAGTTGTTCGGGAGGTAGTATGAAGAACCTAAGAGATTCAATGGTAAAATCATCCATTGATTACATGGAAGCACAAATGAATAAGCATAAAATGAACGCGGAAATCATTTTAAGCAACCACGTATCGGTCGGTGAACATTCTGATCAAATGGAAACTCTTGAAAAAGAGTTAGGTTTGATGGCAGAATATCATGATAAATTAGAAATTTTATTAAAATATTTCAAATAAACCGTTTACATTTGGTTCCAACTGTGTTATAATATACATATAAATTGATAAGGAACTATGAAAAAAATGAAAGATAATATTATATTGGTGGATTGCGACGGAGTCCTTTGTGACTGGGAATACGCATTTAGCCAGTGGATGCAACATACAAAAGGCATTTCAACTAAAGTTTTTAGTGCCTATAATGTTGGTGAAAGATTTGGTATTACAAGAGCTGAAGGTAAGACATTAGTTAATGAGTTTAATGACTCAGCAGCTATTGCCTTCTTACCGCCATTAAGAGATTCAGTCTATTATATGAAAAGATTGAATATGTTACATGGTTATAAATTCCATTGTATTACCTCATTAAGTATAAATAAGTATGCGCAAAAGCTAAGAATCCAAAATTTAGAATTACTATTTGGAAAAGAGTTATTTGATGACTACATCATCCTAGGTTGTGGTGATGATAAAGACGAAGCACTTGCTCCCTATGAAGGAACTGAATGCTGGTGGATTGAAGATAAACCCAAAAATGCAGAATTGGGAGCCAGCTTAGGATTAAATTCTATCCTTGTAGCTCATGAGCATAATGCTTATTACAAAGGTGCCATTCCAAGATATTGGAAGTGGAAAGAAATATATAAACACATTACTGGAGAAATGTAATGATCCAACTTTTTCGTGAATTTATGTCAAGCAAGCCTGCATGTTTTGTAGGTATTGCTATTGGTGGTGTAGCAATTAGTGCTGGTTTTATGGGTGGTGGCTTTATTCAAGTCATGACTGGCCTAGCCTTAGTAGTAACGGAATTTTGGCTTTTATGGGAGATACATAATGCCGACGAAGTTTAAAAAATCTTCGACAATAAGAGATAAGGCTACTGGTAAAAACAGAGCAGAGCATTATTATATGCACACAACGTCAACTAAAGAATTAGTTGAATATTTAGATAATCCTAATGGACTACCAAAGATTAAGCAAAAAGTGCGAAATGAATTGGTACGTAGAGGAAATGAAGCTACATAAGTGGTGGAGAATCTGGGCAAAATCGCTTGGCGAAAAGGTTGGAGAAACAGATCGTCAAGCTAATGCTGTAGCTGCAATAAGAACTTTTTGGTGGATAACACATATCGTAACATGTTTTTTTATCATTGCAGGCAACAGTAAAATGCTTGGTTTATGGTAAAATAATGAAAGTAACAATAAATGTAGAAGTTGATACTGATAATCAAAAAGATGTTGAAACAGTTGAAGACTTAATTGAAATATTAAAACAAATTAAAGCACAATCTGAAGACGACTCATAATTCTCAAAAATTATAAATAGTAACTAGAATTACTGTATAAATAATAGTAAAGGAGAAGGTTATGAGTAACAATTTACTTGATTTTGATTTTGGCTTTACCGCCGTTGATGAAAACGAATTAGAAGCTGTACAATCCGTTAAATCGGAAGTAAGCACTGCTTCGGCTAACGTGCAAGAGCTAGAAGATAAACTCAATCGGTTGTATAATTCTATACTCCCTCTATTAACTAATCTTAAAAAGAATCCGGAAAAAGAATATATTTTATGGCCTAACAGGGTCGAAAAAATAGAACAGTTTGAGGATCTAATTTCAGGAATTGTAAAATAATGGGTTTTGATAATATACATAGAGAATTTCCGCCTAGTGGAGAAATAAGTCTTGGTAATGGTACAACCACTTCGTCAGGAACACCTTTGATTCACACGGAATTTACCAGTGCTACAACTTCTATGGCGTTTAAGACTTTTTTAGCTAGACTTGGCGTTGTATATCCACTAGAAGCTGGAACCACATATTACGGACCATACAATATTGTATCTGGAACAGTTAGAGGATACAGCAGAACAAAAAATACGACTTATACTGGAACCAACCTGGCCGAAACAGGGAATGCAACTGAAAACCGTTGTGGGTATTATGATAGTAGTCCATCAGGAACATCTATAACAACGGTTTATGATAAATATCCTTTCCCTTGGTTTAATCGCTATGGTTACAACAAAAATCATTCTGATTTTAGTTATACATTAGGTAATACAGCATTTAACGTGATGTATCATGGTGGGGTGGCGAAAGGAGAGTATGGTGGCGTCCCTCCTACATGCGGTATTGATTTTGGAAATGGCAATAGCACTTTAGGATCATTAAAGTCTGGAACCACTAGTAGTTGGAGCGTTACAAACGCAGACATTACAATTGATCAGGTTATGTGGATGAAGAATACTGCAACAGATACTCGCGGATTTCCAGATCTTGAAGGTATTGTTATGCTATCCATGTTTTTAGATCATGATAGCGATAGTGCACTTGGAGCTGTAAATGCATCATATGTCGAAATTAATGGACGACATTTTAAAATTTCTGAAGCTTCGAGCGCAATGACTGGAATGAATGGTTATGCTGCAGTAGGCGGCGGGCCATTGGATGCATCCGGCAACCCTATTGGTTATACAATACTAAGTGCTAACCAAAACGATGTAATCAAGAATAGAAAGATGAAAGCCTATATGTGGATTTGCACAGATGAAGACATTGATGCTATGAATACTTATAGTGATAATGCAACTTATGATTATATAAAGCTTTATCAAGCTTCATCAGCTCCAATAAAATACAATCGTGGCCTTCATGAGCATTTAGACAAAGCTGTATCAAACACAAAATTTGATAATTTAAAACTTCATAAAACTAGTCAAAGCTTATTATATGGAGGTAAAAATATTTCTGGTAGTGGTTCAGTTGGGACTTATAATAGTAATAGTCTTTACCATAGCTTAAAATTAATAACAGAGGCCATTAATCCAGACATATTATTAAACGACGAAACTGGGCAAATGCAATTAAGTGATTACTATGATGTTCCTATACCAAGATATGCAACTAGATTAACTATAGGTGTTGTAAGAGTTACTTCGATATGCATGAAAAGCTGTTCTTATTCTTATTATTATGGATTTAATGCTTCTAGATCTGATGGAGGAGATAGTACCGATGAAACTGTTTCTTATTTAACTAATCAAGATACCTGGGACCAAGAAGGAAATGCTATTGAATTAGATTATATAGAACTTGGATTTGGTACTTTTGTATTTGCATCGGTTTCTCAAGTTCTTAGATTTAAAAATAGTGGTTCTGAAAAAAATGCTCGTGGCCCAGGCCGTGGATTAAATTATTTATATTTAGTTGATGAAGTTGCAGATCAAGTTATTAAAAGATATAAAATAACTCAAGCTACGCCATTGTCCAACAGCGAGACGGATACTACTTTAAGCTTTGGGCTGACTGATGAAAGCTTTGATTTCGACACAATAAGCACAGTGACTGGTTATGAAAGTATCGAAACTTATAAAAACAATGGTAGAAAATTATTAATGGTGATCACATAATGTTAATTTTACAAAAAGCAACACAATTAGATCAGATAGAATTTAATCATTTGTATAATAGAAGTATAAATGCTCATGATGAAATTGAATATCTTGAAAGACAAAAAAATATATCGGCAACTGGTCAAGATTTTACTGAAAGAGAATTAAGAAAAAAATCATTTAATACATTTAATGAAGTATTAATTAATGATCTTGAAACGGACTTTTTGATTGAGATAAGAGAAGATGGTAATATAATTGGATTAGCAACTTGTCAATTAGAATCAGCTTATGATAATTCTTTATATGAGAATCAATATAGAATTGGTGCTTTCTTAGGTTGTAATGATAGTAGTGGAAATAAGCACTGGTTATTTGGAGAAGAATATTATCAAGCCAGAAATGCTTTTTGGAGTTCAATTGGAATTTCAGGGTGGAAAGAAATTTATAATTCTTGGGATAGTCCATTAGTTAGAATTACCAAGTCTTTACTTCCAAAAATTCAAAGATATTGTAATGTAGAAATCTACGAAGATCGTTATAAATATAATATAAATGATATAACTGAACAGGAAGCGGCCGTAGTTGAAAGTATGCCGAATCCTATTGTAATTAAATATAGTAATTTAGAGGAATAAAATGAATATTGATAAACTAAGAGAACAATTAATAATTGATGAAGGTCAAGTGAATGAGGTATACCTAGATCACTTAGGCTATCCAACTTTTGGCATTGGCCATTTAGTATTGGAAAGCGATCCAGAACATGGATGCGAAGTAGGTACTAAAGTTGATGAAGAAAGAGTTGTCGAAGTCTTTGAAAAAGATGTACAATCTGTTATCGAAGACTGCAAAAAGTTACATGATGGTTGGGAGGATTATCCTGAAGAGGTAAAACAAATCGTCGCAAACATGATGTTTAATATGGGTCGTACTAGACTTAGTAAATTTAGGAAGCATAATGCAGCATTACAATGCGGTGATTGGAATGAAGCAGCTAAAGAGGGAAGAGATTCACGATGGTACAGACAAGTGACAAACAGAGCGGAGAGACTAATGTCTCGATTAGAAGAGGTATGAGGTTCTTTGAATCTGAATTACCGCAAGAAAAACAAAAATATACCGGATGGTACTATTGCTCAGACAGAAAAGCATACTACCGATGGGATAAGTTTATAGGAGAAAAAAATGAGGCTAATTAGCTTAAATGGTGCTGAAACAAATTTAGCATCAGCAACAACAGTAGGTAATGCTAATGTTGTTAGACTATATAACACCGGTTCATCGGGTGTAACTGTTACTCAAAAGAGTGTTCCAGTAAGTGTTACTAAAACAACGCAAAACAACGCTGAAGCAACAGGAACTACATTTCTTTTGAACAATGTTGATGGTATTCAACTAGGAGATATCGTTACTGGTACTGGAATTTCTGGTACAGTTACAGTTGTAGCTATTCCAGTTGATTCAGGGCAAATTCCAACAAAAAATGTTGTTTTATCTAGTGAACAAACTCTAGCTGCAACAACAGATTTAAGTTTTGTTCAACCTGTAGTTACTAAAACTGTTACAGTTGCTCCAAAAATTGGTGAGTATATTGAAAAGACCCCTAGCGATACACTTGAAGGTGGCGCAGGAATTAAGGCCGTTTCAGTAGCTTATAAGTAAAATGACTGATATATTTGGATTGATATCCGATGTAGGACTACCAATCGCTGGTGCTTTAGCTAGCGGTGCGTTTGTTTTTATCATTATCAAACAAATATTATCTGGAGTTTTAGATCAAATTAATACTCTTAATATATTTACTAAGAGTTTAGAAAATAGAGTGCGCACAATGAATAATGAGATCGTAAAGATTGATATGTTAGTTTCAAGCGCTCTTGAATTAACCCCTCCTATAGATAGAATAGCTAGGGCGGAAAATTTTATAGAAGACGGTAACATCGACGTCAGACGGGATTAACCATGGATGCGTTAAATCCGGCTGTTTTGATATCCGAATATGGATTTACAACTGTTGCCATTGTCGGCCTTGGTTATTTCGTATTTTTTGTATGGAAGTTTATTAATAAAGAATTAGATCCAAAGATCGAAGAGATGCACATGGGTCTAATAAAGTTAATTGATCAGGTAAGAATGCTTGATCAAGATATGATAAGACTACAAGAAAAAATTAAAGTAGTTTTGGAGTACAGGGAAAGACAAAAATATTTGAGTGAAAATGAAAATGAAGAGAATAAAAAATAATTTAGAAATAAGTGCACTACTTTGCATTTTTGGTTTATCTTTATCTGGGATAGTTCATTCCCAAGAAATCGTGCATACGTTTAAAAATCCATCTTTTAGTGGAATAGGAACAGGCGCACATTATCTTACAATTGAAAACCAAGAACATAGTAGGAAAAAAGCTATTGAGGATGCTTTAGAAGCGGCAAGAAAAGCAGCTGAAAGAGCTGAAGAAAATACAACTTTAGCTAAGTTTATTCGCAACTTAGAAAGTAGAATATATGCTCAAATGGCTAAGCAGTTAGTTGAATCAATGTTTTCTAATGATAATGCTGTAAGGTTTGGTTCTTTTACATTAGAAGGGTCCATTATTACATATGAAGTAATAACCAATGATGATGGTACAGAGTTTATTAAAATGACTATCACCGATGAAAATGGATCAGAAACTGTAATCGAAATACCAGTAGGATCTGGTAATTTCGGTCAGGATCCAGACAATGGTTAGGATTCTATTAGCATTAGCATTTTTAACTGGATGTTCATCAATGCCAAAGTGGAGTCCTAATCCACAGGATTGTTCAGCACCAGAAATAAAAGATGTTGTAACATTAGCACAACAAGTAAAGCGTAAATATATTTGTGTAGATGTTGCTGAGGTAGTTAGGCTACCAGCATATGTAGAATTATTAAATGTACCGCCGGCAAAAGAAATGCCAGTTGTTGCGGTATATGGTTTTACCGATAAAACGGGACAAAGAAAAGCTCGTGATGGTATTGCAGATTTTTCAACTGCAGTAACTCAAGGTGGAACCGAAATGTTAATTGATGCTTTGAAGACTGCCGGTGGTGGTACGTGGTTCAGGGTTGTTGAAAGACAGGGAATCGATAATCTAGTAAGAGAAAGACAAATAGTAAGGTCTACTCGACAAGATGTAGCTAAAGCCCAGGGGACTGAGGCAAAAGGAGTTGGACCACTTTTATTCGCAGGAATGATAATAGAAGGTGGTATTATTGGTTATGATTCTAATATCGAAACTGGAGGTCGAGGCGCAAGATATCTAGGAATCGGTTTTAGTAAACAATATCGTAAGGACGTTGTAACAGTTTCTATAAGAGCAGTTTCTGTTTTAACGGGTGAAGTATTATTGAATGTCCAAAGTAGGAAATCGGTATTATCCTACGGATCAGGCGGCGATGTATTTAGGTTCATTGAACAAGGAACAGAGCTGGTTGAATATGAGGACGGTGTTGGTAATAATGAGTCGGTGACATACGCGGTACGAACAGCTATTGAGGCTGCAGTGCTGGAACTAATATACCAGGGTCATGACCGTAAATTCTGGGATTTAACTGAGGGCCATCGTCATCCTCACCAAATGGATGGTAAGAATGATAGGCACTCAACAAACGAGGAAATACAAAAATGAAGAAACTAATTAGTATAGTAGTACTATTGTCGACATCATTCGTTTTTGCACAAGCCACAGATGATAATGAAATTATGATAGAGCAAAGCGGTGATACTTTAACGCTTTATATCGATCAGGTTGGATATGGTAACAAAATAGGCCTAGATGATTTTTCATCTTCAGGTTCTGACATGACTATCGATGGTTCAAGTTTAACTTTTGACATTGATATGATTGGTAATCAAAATTTAATTTATGGCCCTGTTGTCATGGATTCATCTTCTTTGACTTTCTC
>Ga0213858_10000563_pt1 | contig 17729 bp, 12 predicted proteins | sample PICome_FD_160122 | JGI IMG/M metagenome (GOLD analysis project Ga0213858, IMG submission 160122) | Coastal seawater microbial communities near Pivers Island, North Carolina, United States - PICO245 | ecosystem: Environmental > Aquatic > Marine > Coastal | place: USA: North Carolina | collected... | reverse complement strand
CAGATGTAGCTGCTCGCATAGCACTTCTAGCTTTGCTACCAGTAGCAAACCCTGATCCAAACGCTCCTACGCCATAGCGCTTCATAGCGGCGAGCCTTGCTGCTGAAGGGCCTTCAAAACCTCTAATGTAAGCTTTTTCTAAGTTACCAGATACGGATACTAAACTTTTCTTTACTTCACGCTCTCGGTCAATCTTGTTAGCCATCTTATTGGCCCAAGACCTACCAGCAGTGCCGCCCCATAAAAGTCCTGCAACGTAGCCCTTATCTTCAGTAGGAGACTTGCCTGCATCCAGAGCTATATTTTTAGCGTGTCGGCTGAAAAACCGCACCATTCTACGAATCTTGTCTTCTGACACCCTTCCGCTAGCCAGTGCCCTAGCACCAGCCACACCAGAGTGTATCCCAGCAGACTTAGCCTGCTTTGAGTCTAGTCCTGCCTTCTGGCTTTTAGACTGCTTAGCCCTTAGCTCTAAGCCTCTTTTGGCAGCAGATCTTACAGACTGAGGTACGACGTAAGACTTTTGAAGGGAGTTGCTGACCGAAACTAAAGACTTACCTAACCCTTGAGTGTAGATGGAGGGGTTAGGGTCAGAGCTAGTCTCCTCTTCAACATCCTCTGTGTGGATAGAAGGATTAGGCTTAGAACTAGTCTCTTCTTGTGCAGGCTTTGTGTGGATAGAGGGGTTTACTCCTCTAAGCCTTTTGGCAGGGGAGATATTAATCTTACCCTGCGCCTCAAGCTTTTCTACCTGCTCAGGCCTAACTGGAAGGTTACCAATAGAAGCAGCGGCATACTTACTTGAACTAGGACAGACATACCTAGTAGTAAGGTTTTTGGTAACTGTCTTAATACATTTTCTACCAGTCTTTTTTGACTTTTGCAGGTATAACATCTTAGAGCCTCACAAAAAGACCAACTGATTTCTTCATCGAAGTACCAGCAGCTAATCCGTGCTTAGAATATTGCTTGCCTTCTTTCGTAGCCTTTGACTTTTTTCTTTCAGCAGACTTTAATTTTTTCTTTCCTTCCTCAGAAGATTTTAACTTACTGATCTTTTCTTTTGGAAGGTAGACGCCTTTGCCTTTCTTAGACCAGCGCCAATCTTGCTTTGTCCACTTCTTTAAGGAGTTGCTTTTAGATGACGGCTTTTTACCCTTATACCCGCCACCCTTCTCTTTGTATATCTTTACTGCTAGCTGCATTGCACGGGCAGAGTGCTTACCGCCCATCTTGGCTTTCGCCTCGCGCTTTGCTCGCTCCCACAGTTCAGGGTTAGTCTTCTCTGCAACTGCCTTTAAGATCTCATCATCGTCGTCAGGAGTCACCATGGGGCCGACGCCATCACGCTCTCGATCAAACTCTCTTTTCTGAAAGTTTTTCTCCTCGGTGGCGTTTCTAAAGTCACCCTTGAAAAGATTGTTACTCAGATAAATAGAATCAACATGTTTTTTCATTTCCAACAACAATCCTTTCACTTGAAGTGGAGAGAAGTAATTAAGTAAAGACTTAATAAACTTCTTAGAACCCATTTTTCTTAGGGCGTCATTAGCTTCATCTAAATACTCAGGTTTAAATCCACGCATTTCTATGCTGTGCGTGAATAATTTTTTTACATTTTTACCTTGCTCAGAACTGATGTAATCAGCAAATTGTTTGGCGAACTCAGCTTCATCTTCTTCAGTAACCTGGGCTGCGCGAAGTCCAGCTGCTGCCCTATTTGCTTGTGCTTTCGGATCTATGTCTTCAGCAGCTTGATATACTCTATCTAATACTTTTTTAGTTTGATCTCCCCTGAGCTTTGAAACAAAATCTATTGTGTATGGATGGAATACATCTCTATGCTCTTGAAGCAGTGCGTGAAGATCCTCTATAGCTGCTTTTTTAGCTGCTTTTTTAGACCTGCCTTTATGCTTTTCAGCAATTCCATGAATACCATTTATTAAGTGCCTATACTGAGAGTCAGTAACATCTGCCTCTTCTACATTAGGCATGGCTGATCTTAATACCGCTTCTGGTATTCCAGTAACTTCAGAGAAATTTTTAATTGTTGGATTTATTCCTCTGTATACAACACCATCCCCTTGATTTTTATCTTTTACTTTTGCGCTGTAAAATCCTTGCAAATCCCCATAAAGTTTTATGAGCTTTTCTGCTTTTTTATCTCCTTCAACATATTTATTTATAAGTTTTGAGTCGGTCAGCGCATCTTTAATTTTAGCAAGCTTTTGGTTATCTGATAGCCCCTCTAAAGAAGAGATATCTATACCCCCAAGATCAGAAATGTCTTTTGCAGAAACTGGAGGCTCTTCAACTACCTCTTCTTTTTTTCTGGTAAAACCTTCTAATCTATTTTTTCTCCTAAAAGCATCATCGCTTAATCGGACTTCCTCTTTTGATATATACCGCTTTATTCCTCTTTCTTTAAGAAGGTCGAGAACAGAATCGTCACCTTTTGCGCTTAATCTCTCAGCGTGTGTAAGTAACGCATTTTTTATTCCCCTTTTATGTGAATCATGGGGATAGTACTCTCCTACTCGTCTAGCCTCTTTACCATTCGGCTTTTCTTTCTCAGAGGTAATCGTTGTTAGCATTTTATGAAATTTTTTGTCTAATTTATTAGACATATTATGTTTTTGTCTAGATGTTAATCCTTTAGGGAACTCAGGCTTATGAGCGTATAGATCTAACAATTCTTCTACGGTGGCGTTGCCACTGGTCAATAGGTCTAAGGCACCGGAGTATGCATTTTGCACATAGGCTTGATGTTCCGACTCTTGCTTAGAAATTATCGACCTTTTAGCCAAATCAGAAAGCTTAGAGTGCATCTCTCTATCTAAGCCAGCTTTATCTGAATCTTTTGCTTCAGATATTTTTTTACCGTACTCAGTTAATATTTTTACTGAGTCGCGTAAAAATGGGCTTGCATCTTTAAAAGATGGCTCTTTCTTTTTCTTTAAATAAAAAAGATATCTATATCTGTCAAAATAATCGTTAAAATGTCTTTCTTGGTCTTCAGTTAACTCATCTCTAAAATCTTCAACCTCAGGCGATTCATCAATTTCTAAATCTTTTAATCTTCTTTTATGCGTATAAAAGTTTTTAGCAAAGTCATGATTTCTAAAATCTTCAAAGTTTTCTTTTGTAGCTCTTTTAAGCTCCTCTAAAAATTGTACTGGAGAAGCATGATCTACATAATCTGCTAAAAGATCTCTTGTCTTCTCAAGATGCTCGTCCTTATCTGACCCCTCTTTATAAGTAGCCTCTGCAAGCTTATGATAAAAATCTACAAATTCAGGATTTTGAAGTAAATCTTCTTTTCTTTCTTTAAATTTCTTCGATATAAAACCAGAACCTAAAGCTTGCTCCTGATTAGGAATCGATTCTTTAGGCCAATTAGTAATAATATCCTTAAGGATTCTTCTAAACTTAGGATTATTTACAACCTTCGTCCCCATAAGGGCTTTTTCGGCCCTCTCTTCCTTCTCTTTTTCATTTAATCCTTCTAATTTATCTTCATTATCTTTTATCCACTTATTAACTGTATCAATTTCAGGAGCGCTCTCAATATTAGAAAGCATATTATCAATATGCTCTTCTAAATTAAATTCTTTACTATCACTTTGATATGCTATTCTTGAAAGAACATCTTCTGGAGTTCTAAATACTCCTAACTCTGTAAGCCTAGAAATAGCTTTTTCTCTCTGTTCTTTCTCAGAAAGCCCAGACATCTTATCTGGATTTTGCTCAATATATTCAGATATATCTCTAGAACGATAAATTCCAGAAAATCTATCAATTAAATTTTTAAAATTTTTGTCTTTTGAATATTTATTTAGTACCTGCTTAGCTATTTGGACGTGAGACTTTGCAGCTTCCTTCTCTCTAGTAGCCTCCCTACTCATGTCTGCTATCTCTTTTGGAGACATTCCAAACTTTCTAAGTTCATCATGCAGAATGGCAGAAACCACTGCGTTGGACTTAGCTCTGTCGCCTATCTCTTCGTGAAGAGCGTCTAGTGGAGTGCCTAAAATGCCAGAAATTGTTTCGGCGTTACTGCCTTTGGGTAAAAAGCTCAGCAGGCCTTTGATGCTGTCAATAGTTGCATTGTTTTTAAACTCATCAGAGTTTAAAAGTTTTTTACCAGTGCTGACTAAAGACTTCATGTTGTCAGCGTCATCAATAGCAGTTTTTAACTTATCAATTTTTTCTGCACTTGCATCTTCAGGAAGTACAGATTCACCAGAGTAATGGTCTGCTAGCTGATTAAGAAGAGTTTTTAATTCTCCATCAGCTTTTCTGGCAAGTCTATTAAACTGACTAACTCTTTTATCACTATCCTTAATTGCTGTAGCCATTCTTATGGCTTTTGAATCACCTAACTCTTTAGCTCTGGATAAAACAGACTGAAGAGTGTCTCTATCTGCCTCTGCTTCAGGCTCTGCTGGAGTCTCAGCTTCAGGCTCTGCTGGAGTCTCAGCTTCAGGCTCTGCTGGAGTCTCAGCTTCAGGCTCTACTGGAGTCTCTGCTTCAGGCTCTGCTTCAGGCTCTGCTGGAGTCTCTGCTTCAGGCGTGGGTGTAGGAGTCTCAGTCTCTACTGGAGTCTCAGCAGCAGGAGTCTCAGGCTCAACTCTAGTGTTAATTTCTTCATCAACCTCAGCACCAGAAAGAGGTTGGATATCTTGTCTTCTATAAAAATTAACAAGAGTATCAAGATGGCTAGCTAAATCAGTGTCTCCACGAGACGTGGCATCATCACGCTGCCTAGCTAACGCTCTAGCTTTAATTTTGTGGTTATCTTTATTTCTTTCTAAAATTCTTTTAATTTTTTTACCACCAAGCTTTTTAGCTTGGGATAAGGAATACCCAACAGCAGCACGGTCATCGTCATCTAACGTCTGTAATTTAGTACGAGTTTCAGGCTTTGTTGGAATCTCAGGCTCTTCTTCAGCAGTAGGAGTCTCCGCTTCAGCTTCAGGCTCTTCTTCAGCAGTAGGAGTCTCCGCTTCAGCTTCAGGCTCTTCTTCAGCAGTAGGAGTCTCCGCTTCAGCTTCAGGCTCTGCTGGGTCACCCAAACCTGATACAGAGCCTTTTACTCTGTCTAAAAGACCGGGACTATAGAGAGGATTACCCTCCGAATCAGTAGGAGGATTTTTATATTCATAAATATCTTTTATTTCTTGTAATGGGTCTTTTCCAGATTTCCAACTTCTTTGGAGTGCTAATTCTTGATCTAGGTCGTTAGGGTCATAAAAATCATACTTATCAAATAATTTTTTAAACCCTTCATATGTATCTGGCCTTTTAACCGCTTCAGGAAAACCCTCATCTTCAGGCTCGTCCTGTGCAGCGTCATAGTCAGCCATTAACTGCTCTGCATAATACCTAGCTTCACTTTTACGCTCAGACCCTTCAGGCTCTAAAATATCCTCATGATGGTCTGCTGCCGCCTCATCAACTTCCTCAGGAGCACCTCCTGAAGATTGATGTTGCTTTTTAACATTTTCAGAAGACTGCTTTCTTATCTCTTCTAATTCAGCCTTACGGTCTTCTGGTAAGCCTCTACTGCTAAATGCCCCATCCATCTTAGCTTGGAAATTACTAAATTTATTATCTAAAGCTTCTTTCGGATGGAGGTCTGCCTTAGAAATCATCTCATTTAAGAATAGATAGTCTAAACTATCAGCAGCAGCCTTAACATCTCCCAGCTTATGACCAAACTCTGTCTCAAAAGCAGATTCAATAGCTTGCTTGTCTTCGTCTGAAGCCCCTTCATGGCGGGCGAGCGTTTTGCTAAACGCTCCTCTTTTACCAAATGCCTTTGGCTTACCGACATGACCACTATAAACATTTAGCTCATCAGCTAAATCAGGAGAAATTTCACCCTTTATATTTATAGAAAAGTGTGGATGGTCATCCGACCTATCAGTGTGCTCAAGTATTCTATTTACTTTTACACCAGCATCTTTTAATTTTTGCACTAACTCTTTAGAGGTTAGCTCATCATCCATAATATGATAAACATTATTACCTCTAAGCTTCCCAAAGTTAGCCTCACTAAAAGGCTTTGCTGAGATTCTTGGAATACCAGCATCTTTAGCAATCTTATTAGCTTCAGTTCTAAGTTTTTTCTTACCAGCGGCAGCTAATACTTTCTTTTTTGCCTGATCTAATTCTGGCTCTGCTGGCTTAGCTTCTTCTTCTGGAGTAGGCGCTTGCGCCTCAGGCTCCCCTGGACCGATGGCAGGAGGAGGCAACTCCTCTTCTGCTTCTGCTGGGGCCTCAGTGGGTATCTCAGCCGCTGCACCACCCTCAGAGGGTGCGGGGGGTGGCTCGTCAGGCTTTTTAGCTGGAGAGGCCTCTGGTGCAGGTGGTTCTTCTCCAGTTTCAGTTGCAGCTTCTGCTGGAGCAGGTTTACCAGCTTGAGTATCCGCAGCAGCATCTTCTTCTGCAAAAGCAGGCTTACCCACCTCAGTGTCAGGAGCCCCTGCCTCATCTTCTGCTATAAAAGCAGGCTTACTAACTTGAGTATCCGCAGCAGCATCTTCTTCTGCTGGAGTCTCAACGCCTGAAGCAGTTGCCATATCTGCTTCAGGTTTAATCTTGTCTTTTCTAGCAGCAAAAGCAGCATCAATAAGCTTCTGCTTGCCTTCATCAGTCTGTGCTTCTGGGCTATGATGCCAATCTACATAACCACCCTTAATATTGGCGCGGTCAGAAAGCATACGTCTGTGTAAACGGTCTGCATCTTCAACCTTTACAGAAATCTTACCATTGTCATCAATATGCTTTAAATAATACTTTTTGTTGTCAGGGTTGTAAGAATGTACAACGTACTTTTTCTTAGACTTATCCCCTAAGGTTTCAACTATACCCTTACCAACATTATACTGTGGGTGTCCTTTTGGATCAAAAGAATCAGAGTCTTGGACAGGGGTGCGCTTTTTAGCCTTGTCTTCAGTTCTCCAGAAAGGAACCTCTCCTTCCTGTGCGGCTACAGCACTGGCAGTTTGATCTGGACCAGCAGCCTCTGCTGCTGGAGTTTCAACTCTTGTCTCGTCTTCGCTCTTGGCTTTCTGCTGCTCTATATGCCTTTCAAGCTGCTTTCCATAAAGATCAATTTCTTTTCCAAGTTTATCTCTTTTTGAGATAAGAGATCTAAGATCTTTGATTCTGTTCTTCTCATCTACATAAGGATTATTCTCATCTAGAGATGTAGGCCCAGAGTATTTTTCTCTTTTCTTATCTTTTCGATCAAACCTTTTGTTGACAAGTTTTCTAGCCTCTTCTTCTGCACCAGCAAGATAGTTTGCGTGTGCCATTGAAGTAGCCAACACCTCTTTAATCTTGTCGTCAGTAAGATTTCCTGCGTAGTGAGCTAAACCTCTTTGAAGAGATCTTCTAAATCCATGATGTGCTTGTTCTGACCACTTACGCGATTCTCTTTTTAGCCTGTTAGCTTCTTTCTCAGAAACACCACCAGCAAAAGAAACTTGATTAATAATCTTGTGGGTTTCTCTTAAGTTGCCAGGGGATAACTTTGTCTGAGGTAAGTGGTACCCAGCTTCAGCAGCACCTAACAATCTGTGCTTCTGTATTAAACCATCTAAAACTTCACCGTAGTGGTGTTCAGCCTCGTACTTATCAAGGTCAGAAGGAGAGCTTCCAAGATCTTCTTGATATATCTTTCTAAGGTCATCTAAAGAACTATGAAATTCTTTATGCCTTTGGTCAGACCAATGGGACGTGCTACCGAGTACACCCTCTAAGTCGTGGTGCATCCCCCCAAACTCTTTAATATAATCTTTAGTCTTCTTAAGAGTTTCTTTTTTTGCAGGGTCTAATCTATCTGCTCTTTGCTTATCTCTTAGTAAATCTCTGTACTGCTGCTTCTTTATATTGATGTAAGCATCATGCGCGAGAGAAGGGATGCCATTTAACACAGAAGCAAAAGCCATGTTTACGCCAGCAGCAGGATTCTTGCTGGCAATCATGTGGCCCATAGCTCTACCTAGAGCTATTGACCTTCTGTAGTCTGTGGCTGCTAAGTCTGTTAAGAAGTCTTTTAATCCTTCAAACTTATCTCTTGTAGGAGCATTTAGAGCCGGAAGGTTAGCTACGGGAGTACGTAGCTGAGGAGGCATACTGTTTACTACTTGCTGGCCTAATGGGTGGTTAGGCCCAACCTTAGGCGCAGGAGTAATCTTTTCGCCTCTAGCTGTACCCACCCAACCCTTGCTGGGTACATGAACACCGTGGACATGGATATTTCCATCTTTGTCAACCGTATGGTTAAACTTCTGAGGATCTTGTCTGATTTGTGCTCTGTACTTTTTCCAGTGGTCACTATCTTTAGTGAGGATAATTGGGCCACCACTCTGCTCTAGTAAGTGGTGTATGTGATCTTCAGCGTTATCCGAGTTTAAGTGATCAATTTTTGTCTTTTCAGACTGACTAGACAGATTCTGCTTAAAGGCCTTAGACTCTGGAGACTCACCCTGTACAGAATCCACCTTACCGTTTGAATAAGTGTGGGTAGAGGCAATGTTTCCAGAATCATCATAAGTGTGCCCAAATAAGGGAGTACCATTCTTATAGTGGACTGCATGAGACAGTTTCCCGTCTGGGCCATAAAACTCATGCTTTCCGTCAGCAGCGCCTTCCTTATTGAAAGTATGCACACTACGATTTCCATTAGTGTGAACTCTTTCATGTCTGGCTATTACACCATTTTTATAATAGCTATTGCTGTACTTTTTGCTACCCCCAGCATCGAACGTATTTGAGATAGCAGGAGTGTTAGTGCCCTTATGGAAATGTCCTTTATGTACAATTCCATCACCCTCTTCAAAGTGAAAATCTGAAGTAGGACTACTAGACTGGTTAGTAAGATTTTTTAATCTAGCATCATTTTTATGTATATCTGAGTGATGAATGCCATCTGCATGGCGAATCTCTTCGTGCCCTGGATGGATGGCATGGTTGTCATAATTTACTTTTGTATTTCTATGATTATCAAAATCAGGATGCTCACTTAATACGTGCCCCTTACCATCAGCACGCTCTGTAGTGAATGGCTTATTTTCTGGAAAATCTTTTATAGAGTCTTTGGTTATCTTCCCAGCTTCATTTTTCTGGTCATTTGGGTGCCCAGAATAGTGAGAGATGTCTTTGATTTTGCCTTCAGAATCAAAAGTTACCTGATCTCCATACTTTTTTCCGTGCTCAAAATTTTGAGTACTTAATATATTTCCTTCTCTATCTTTTCTAGTAAATAAGCCGTGCGCTCTACCATGAACAAACTTACCAGAAATAGCTTCTTCGCCAGTATCTGGATGATACTCTTTAAAATCTCCGTGCTTTTTACCTTCGTGGAAGTTTTCTTGTCTAATTAATTGATTATTTTTATCATAGTGTGAGTGAAGGCCATGCTTATTCCCAGAATTACTAGTCGCTCCTACTACGTTCCCGCCATCTGGGGTAGGTATAGAAACTTTAGTAGCTGGCATTTCTGGCTTTGACGGCTCTCCAGCTTCAGTTTTTCCGTATGGATCTACGGGAGTTTGTTTTGTTTCTGCCTCACTCTGAGGAAATTTTGTTCCAGTTTCACCAAGAGGGTCTACTGCAACTTGACCAGTGCCTGACTGCATTCCAGCCGTGTCAGGTGTAGGCGTACTAATATCTAGCTGCGGAGTAGTCTTAGCCTCATACGAAGGTACATTACTAATAGACGCACCAGTGCCTGACTGCATTCCAGACACATTGGGAGCAGTAACATCAAGATTTAAGTTTGGAGTAGTCTTAGCGTCATAGGATGGGGGTGCAGCCGTTGCACCAGTTCCTCCCTGCATTCCAGACACATCAGGCTTAGGAACATTAAGGTCTAACTGAGGAGTAGTCTTGGCAGTTTTCTCTGCCCCTGGTGCAGTCGTAGGAGTTTTTAACTGAGGGTATGATGCGGTGCCTCCAGATTGAATTTTAGGGGCTTCAATAGACGCACCAGTGCCTGCCTTCATCCCTTCTACAGAAGGCTTAGAGCCCATCTCAATGTTTGGAGACTTAGGTGTGGGGGAGGTAATATTAGTACTGGTGGTTGGAGAAGAACTCTCAGACATTCCACCAATATTTGGACCCCTAACAGATATACCCATGCCCTTAGTTAAAGGCATGTGCTCAGAATCAAGGTGTCCAACATGATCTTCTGTTGGAATCTGATGTGGTGTAGAAAGAACCTGCTGATTTAATTGTATAGGATCATCATGCCCACCGTGAACAGGATGAGCACCAAATGCAGGATCAATATTAGGGCCAAAATGCTCGCCTGGATTTAACAATCCGCCTTCAGGATGGTCATGTTGATGGAGGATACCACCCTCTTGATCTCTGTACGTTATCTGTGGCTTAGCGTTTGGACGCTGTTCATTATAGATATAAATGCAGCCTGTAGCACCTTGAACCTTAGCTGCATACTGTCTTGGGCCACCACCACTTGGTTTACAAAGTCCAGATGTAGTCTTGGTAACTTTGCCAGCAGCCTCTGCCTGTTGTTGTAGTACAGGCTTTCCAGCTTGCGCTGGAGGCTGCTGCATAGGTGCTTGCGCTGGAGGCTGTTGTGCGGACTGATCAGGGCTAGGTGCTTGTCTATTAAGCATCATGCCCTGATTCTCTAAGGCCTTAAATAAAGATCTAATCTTATCGTAAGATTTAATCTTCACAGGTGCTGAGTTAGATCTAACACCTTTTACTGAAGGAACTTTCGCAAAGCCTTTAGTATATTCAGACTCATACTGCACAGGGTCTTGTGGTTTACCAGAAGCAGAGGGTTTAGGAATATAAACCTTCTTAACCATTCCTCCTCTGGAACCATAGTTAGACCCCCTGCCTATATTACCAACACCCTTAATAGGCGACTTACCTATAGAGTCTGGGGTTGATACAACAGTAGGCTGTGCCTTAAAAAGTTTTGAGTCTAAATAAAGCTTCATTTAAGTCTCTTACTTGGAACGAGGTCCGCCAATTTTTCTAGATACGCCCTCAGTAACAATAACTCGACCATCCTTGTGAAAACGATCTGAGATACTACCGAGAGACTTACCCATCATCTGACCACCGCTGTATCCCATACCGCCAGCACGGGTAGGCGTAGGAGTGCTCATCATTGGTGTTTTTGCTGAAGACATCTGCTTCTCCATCACACCTTTCTTCTCCCTCTTGATAAGATCTCCATCTTCATGCCTGAAGATCTCACCCCTCTTTATGAGGGAATCTACTGCGTCCTTGAGGTCAGGAGCGTTAATCTTTTCTTTTAGGGCCTTCATTCCTGCTGCGCCGCCTTCAACCTTTAATACTTGAAGTACTTTCGCCTCAGTTCCTCCAGCCCTCTTCTTTTCTAGCTCTGCCTTTTTCATACCCTTACCATCAACAGCAGAAACTAAAACAATCATCTCACCCTTTGCTTTAGGCTTCATCTTCTCACCCATACCTTTTAAAACAACGCCAAAGTTTTTTTGCTTTTCTCTAGAGGACTTGCCAGATCCTGTATCAATTTTACCTTTGAAAGAAATAGGAGATGCAGATTTAGGCTTTTTTCTAGGATTAACTGAAATGGCATTAGAAGGATTCCAATCGTCACCCTTCCCATAGAACCGATCTTCAATTGGTTTCACTTTAAGTTTTTTAGTTAATTTTCTTTTAAAATTACGATTACTTTTATTTTTTCTATAACTACTATTATTTTTTATAGTAGCTTTTGGCAAATCAACCAATCTGCTATTATTTTTATTTTTATTCTTTTTAGGATTTAAAGAATTAGCTCTCCCAGAAGTAGCATCTTTTCCCTTGAAGGGAAAACTTGCTTCAGAACCCATTCCTCCTGGCATATCCCAATTTATTTTAGATTTAGAAGAAGTTTTTTGCTTAGGCTTACTAGCGTTTGCATTGAAACTTCCTGTGTAAAAACCACCTATTTTACCCTTAGGCTTAAACCCAGGAGTGTCTTTTTTTCCAGAAATACCGGGAGTTCTTAAAGTTTTCCCTGGCTGATCTTTAACAGCAACATCAACAAAAGAAGGATTGGCTTTTTTAAGTAAAGCAGTTGCTGAAACAAATGACTTCTTAACATCTGCCTTCTTTTGCCAATTATGGCTCACTTTGTCTTTTGAGATGGGGCCACCTTTAGCCCAAGTGTAGCAAGTACGCTCTGAATGACACTTAAAGTGGTGCATCCAGCAGTATCCTAAGCGGCCACCACCCTTAGACACGTCTCCTGGCATACAATCGTCCATTCTTGGAGAGATGTCGAAGGCTACACAGTTGCCACAAAGTGATTTTTTGGCAGCAGACTCAGATGTGTCCCAATGATCTGCTAATTTTTCCCAGTAATCGCCTGGATTATCCACATTAAGTGGGCCGTACTTAATCTCAGGCGATTTTATCGCTAAATTTCTGTTTTTAGTGTTAACTTTTACATTTTTAGCGGCAACTGGACACGACATTGCCTTTTTTAAGTCCTTATCTTCCTCTTTTTTCTTCTTATCGTACTTCTTTTTTACCTCTGGAGAGGTAGTTTTGCCGTACTTATACTTAGGAAGATCACGATCCTTCTCTGGATCGTCTTCAGCAAACTTTTTTGCAACCTCAGGCATGGTTGCGTACAAAAATTTTCGCTGTTTTTCGGACTGAAAAGGCATTACATCTCTCCAAGATCACCTATCGGCTGCGGATTTGATCCAATAATGGCCGCAGGCGTGGTGTTGTAAGCTGCCTCTTTAGATTGTTGTGGGGCAGGATTGTTTTTGCTTGGGTTTTTCCCTCTTGCGGCATCAATTTGCGCCGCAAGACGTGCAACTTTAGCTGGGTCGCGAGGAGTTCTACGCTTTCTAGGACCCTCGTTGCCTAAAACTTCATTTCTGGTGTTGTGGTACTGGCTGACAGCAGTATCTCCATACACCGCAGCAGTAATTTCTTTGTTATTAAACTTAGAAGAAATTACTAAAAATCCTTCAGCAATGCCTACATTGTTGAAAAATCTTACAATATCACCTTTCTTAAAGCAAATAGACTCATTCGCTTGTAATTTCTTGGTAATATTCTCAGAACCTTTAACATTTGTTCTGTACTTAAAGTTTAAGGTCCCTTTCACAAGTGTAAGAGAGATTGATCCAGCTGTAATCTCAAACTCACCACTACTCGTTCTATCAGGCATATAGAACACGTTGGTGGTAAACTGACCTGATTCTGTAAGTTGGGATTTACTGCCGCCTAAAAACTTTTCAGGCTTACCGGGAGCAAAAAGTGCTCTACCCTTTGAGTTATTGTTTGCGTAGTCTGAACGCTTTACAATTCTCTCTTGTCTAGGGCGATTCTTGCTCTTGCGTCTACGATATTTCTCAGCCTGGGCAGCAGTATCGTTGGCTCTCATTCTAAACTTCCTTTTATTCTTTGAAAAAATTAGACGGGCTAAGTCCTTGATATTGTTAAAGTTTAAAGGCACTTAACACCAAGAATTAAACCTAAATGTAGTTGGTACCCACTATAGCCGACAGTGACTAAAACTGTCAACAATGGTTAGTGGTTACGGCCACATTATTACTTATTTCAAAAATAAAAGAAAGGAGAGGAAAAGGAAGGAGTGTGGGGAGGGGTACTAATTTAGTTCTAAGTCGTAGAACATCTCGTTTTCAACAGCAATAACTGTCTCAACTTTTTCTCTGAACGTAGCTTCATCAATGCCAAAGCTTTTACAGATTCTGTATGAAAGCACCAGCGCCTGTGACGCAGCACACTTCACAACGTTGGGGAGATCTCCAATCTCCATATTGTCTAGTTCTAAGCCATAAGACTTAGCCAAAGACCTGATAAGCTTTCTTGTATCTTCGTTACCCAGCAATGCTTCTTGGTTATTACAAAACAACATTCGCTGCATAACAAGTATAGACTCTTCAGCACTTGATGCTAGTGTTGTTGAGCCCCCTGGAACTATTCCAATATTAGCCATTAATTGCTACCGTCCCCTTCTCACTAGCTACAAGTTCTAGGTTAGATACTAACTTCTTTTCTTTCTTTATAATCTCGTCAAAAAACTGTTTGAACGCACTGTCATACTCTGCATTATTATATACACTATAGAAGTCATACATAATATCAAACATGGACACTAGCTGATCAATAGCCTCTCTATTGTTTTTAGCATCCAAACTTACTTTTACCGCGTTCAGTCTAAGCAGAGTATCACTATCTAAGAAAATAGTCTTCCTTGCCATAGTACACCATAATAACTTTAATTATACAAACTGGCTAATATAATCAGCCATCGCAAGTTCTTTACACTTTGATTCTAAGGCAACGTCCACTGACTCACCACACGAATCAAAAGGAGTGTGGTAATAATCTGAATGAGCAGCCCAGCTTTTGCAAGTTTCATCCTCCCACTTCTTCCGACTATTTGAGTGGTGGCACATCTGCCGGATATGGGAAGGCCAAGTGGAGCGCGCAGTAAAGAACGCCTCACTGTACGACTGATCCTGTGGCCCTAGCTCAAAGTGGTGTGAGTCAAATACAATCGGCACTCCCAACCGCTTGTACACACCGTCATACAACATCTTTGTTGAGTATAAGTTTGCTCTATCGTCATTCTCTAGCGTAAGTCTACTTTTAACATTATCTGGCAACTTTGAAAAGTTTTTGCACCAAGTTTCAAGTGCCGTCTCCCGGTCGCCATAAGAAGCCCCGACATGGATATTTATTTTTGCCCAATGGTCATTGGGCATACCCATCAAATCCATAATCTTGCCATGGATGCTCAGGTCTTTTATTGCGTTCTCAATCACGGACTCTTTTGGCGAAGCGAGACAGTTAAATGGGCCAGGGTGAAACGACAGCCGCTGTCCGTAAGAATTGGCTAACTCCCCACACCTAGCCAGTATAACTGCAATCTTTTCAAAGTCCGGTAACCTCTCCAACTCATAGTGGCTGGCCCACGGAAACAAGTTTGACGTTACCCTGAATATCTTGTGGCCTCTAAGATTGTTCCACGTTATAACTTTTTCTAAGTCCTGAACGTTAGCCAAAGCCAACTCAGAACAATACTCTAGTCCGCGCTTTTCAAAGGTAGCCTTCCGCATAGTACGGCTGGTACGCACCCCTTCGCGATCTAATTCTATATTGATACAGCAGTAACCGAATCTGTTCATATTTATCTTTTTCCACTAAATTTACATCTGGAACAAACAGTCCCGGGAGGTACTTCTGCCCAGGTTATTTCTGATAAATGGCCTGCATGATAAGATTTCTTTCCGGCTGGACACTTAGGCACCCCGCTGGCCCCGCAGATATGCCATGTTATACCTTTATGTAAGTTCTTTTTATTTAAGCTTTTCACATAAGCAATTTTACCCATTGTCATGCTCCAAGCACAGCCTAGCTATCTCCTGCTCCAACTGAGCAGTCATAAACCTAAGCTGCTCTAACTTACTTTTTAATAACGCCAGAGCATGAACCCCAGCATCTTTTTTACTATTAAATACATGGTCCTTAGCCAGTTCTTCAAATATGTATACCTTAGTTCCTCCCCCACTAAAGCAATACCTACCCACTACCGCATTATACTCATCCAGAGTACACTCCAACACATACCCATAACTATTATCTTGAACTACATAATACTTCCCACCAACCGTTAACATCCAACAACCCTCCTTAGCAACGCCCAGACCTTACCATGCCTATGCGACTACTGCAAGCACTATCTTGTCCAAATTACTTTTTTCTTATTTCAGATTATACCAAATTTGTACAACAACATATTATATCGTTACCCATTTGGTATTCATTTCAGAATGGGAGGGGTAAAAACGGTCGCGCCTACATGGGGCAGGGGTAGGGTGTTTTTCGGCTGGCTATATCCCCGATGCAGTCTGCCACAACTTTAATCTAACCAGCGCGCACCAGCCCTTATTTAAACCTATTCGACACAACTTACACCGCCCCAATATAACAGCGGCAGTAGTCATATTTCAGATATACTTTGAGAAAAAAAATCAGAAATATTGTAGGACCCCGCTCGACCCACCTCCCCCATGTCAAGTATATATAGGGTCAGAGTAACTAAAAGTGCCTGATTTCTATGAATAATTCTGACGTGTCTACGTCACGCAGTGACACGTATACGCCATTAGAAAACTTTCTACCCCCGTAAATATTCCGGTACTTTTCCAGCCAGCGCTCTGCTTTTTCCCTAGGAAAAACCAAGCTGACATCATAATCAGCGAACCAAACTCTTGACATATTATTTACTCCTATACCGCGCCTCCCAACGGTATCTATTCTCTATACATACGTCAACACCCGTACACGTTATATAGTGTACGGGTGTCACGGTGTATCTAGTGTCTAGCTGTTAGCCTCTCTGAAGGTGTCCAGCTGCGCTTTTGCAGCCGCCACCCGTTCGGCTGTACCCTTGCCTTCCTTGAAGGCTAACAGCGCCGCCTCATACAGCGCTGTTAGCATACGATGCATCCCTTCCAACTGCCCATTGTCGGCAGTGTTCTTAATCCCTTCAAACACGCCTCCGGCGCGGCTGTACCGCTTGTCACGCCGATGCACGGCATCCTGTAGGGCAGTCACGCCACCTTCCCGGTTGTACCGGTTTCGTTTCAGCTGGCGACCACTGTGACCGCTCCTGCCGTTGAAGGCCCTTTTCACTGGAGCGGGAGCACAAACTGTAATGGGGCCGGTGTAGTTTTTCGAGTCAGTCATGTCTCATCCTCCGTTGGTTACTCCCTAGGTATACCAGCTTTGGATACCAACGCAAGAAAACAAAAAAAGGGACCTAGAAAAACTAGGTCCCTTTATCTCTGCTAGGTGTCTAGCCTAGCCGTTCTTTGAGCACCTCATACTGAAACTCAAAAGACTTCAAATCCGACTCGTGGAAGTCTTCGGGTAGCCCTGCCACCACCGTAGCGGTTTCCATGTGAAACCGCACAGACTCGTAAACGTCTACCTTGTTAGGGAGTACATCCTTTAGCTCTGCCAAGCTGAGCGCAGGGGCGAAAAGCTGCCGGAGTGTGCAAAGTCGAAGATACTTCTCCGCGTTCACTTTACAGTCAGTGCTGTAAAGAATGTGCTGCCAAGCATCCTCATAGTCACCCACGGTGATAACGATGGAGAAGATGGTGTTGATGGTGGTGTTAGAGATAGTCATGATGACCTCCGATGTTTTGGTTACTCCCCTTGTTTACCAGCTTTGAACACCAATGCAAGAAAACAAAAAAAGGGACCTAGAAAAACTAGGTCCCTTTATCCCTGCTAGGTGTCTAGCCTAGTAAATCTCGTAAGGCTCATAGTCGTCCCAGTACCCACGGGCGTGGTCAGCGCCCCCGAAGAAACGCTGCTCAGCGCGGCGCTCCTCCGCTCCGTAGTCCTGCGCCTCTGCCCAGCGGAGACACTCTTTACAGAGAGTGTAATCCTCATGCGTAGGGCGCTCACACGCCTCAGACTCACACGCCTCAGACTCACACTGAGCCTCGACCATGGCAGCGAACAGGGCTTTCTTTGAATCAGTCATGTCTCATCCTCCGAGCTAGGTTACTCCCCAGGTATACCAGCCTGGGGAGTCCCGTCAAGATTATCTAGCCAGCTTTATGGGAGGTGTTGCCAGCGCCCACCCACGTTCCATAACTCATGCCCGAGCCCCCATGAGTTTGGTTTCTAGGGTCAGACCAACGATTGTT
>Ga0213858_10000561_pt1 | contig 17760 bp, 18 predicted proteins | sample PICome_FD_160122 | JGI IMG/M metagenome (GOLD analysis project Ga0213858, IMG submission 160122) | Coastal seawater microbial communities near Pivers Island, North Carolina, United States - PICO245 | ecosystem: Environmental > Aquatic > Marine > Coastal | place: USA: North Carolina | collected... | reverse complement strand
GCGCGTTTTTCTGCCATGGGCGACGTGGCCATGTTGGTGCCAGTCCTTCGAGCCGTGTTGCGTCAAAATCAGCTGCGAATAACCCTGATTACCCGACCTCAATTTGTGCCGATTTTTTCGAACATTGAGGGCTTGAGCTTAAAGACCCTTGATCTAAAAAATTCGCATGCTGGTATGATGGGGCTGTGGCGTTTATCGCGAGAAGTCAAATCGTTTAAACCGGATCATTTTTTGGACTTGCACGATGTGTTACGCACTAAAATACTGAAGGGGTTTCTTAAAATTCAGGGGATTCAATACAGCACTTTTTCAAAGGGACGGGCAGAAAAAAATAAGCGCGTGGCCCAATTTGAGGATGCCGCACCTTGGTTAAAGAGCACGCATGAACGCTATGCAGATGCCTTTAGCGCTTTGGGGTTAAAGCTGGAGTTAATTCCACAAGAGCGGGCCAGCCTCGAGCAGTTTGCGATCAGTTCAGTGGTACAATCTCATTTGGCTGAGCTAAGACCACCTCAAGGCCGTCTTATCGGGTTAGCGCCATTTGCGGCTTATCCAGGAAAAACCTATCCAGTAGAATCGACTCGGGAGCTTTGTCAAAAGCTGGTTCAGCAGGGCCATACGGTTTTGCTTTTTGGGGCGCCAGGGGCTGAACAAGAGGGGTTAGAATCCGTCGCTAGCAGCTGTGATGGGGCTCATTCTGTGGCGGGAAAATGGACATTCAATCAGGAATTGGAACTGATGAGCGCCCTAGATTTGATGATCGCCATGGACAGCAGTAACGGCCACTTGGCAGCAAATTTTGGCTTACCGGTTTTAACCCTTTGGGGAGCGACTCATCCCAGTTTGGGCTTTGCGCCATACGGTCAGCCCAGAGCAAACCAACTGTGTGCTGATCGGACCGTGTTTCCAATGATTCCAACTTCTGTATACGGCAATAAACTGCCGCCCGGCGCTGCCCAAGTCATGCACAGCATTAGCCCAGAGCGGGTTCTTGAAAAGGCGTTAAAGATCTTGGATTAGGCCTCGTCGTAGTCTATGGTCAATTGATCGCTCTGAGCCAATGTTTGACAGGTCAACACTAAGCCCTCTGCCACTTCATTATCGGTGAGAATTTGATTTTTAATCATCGTGGCCTGGCCTTCAGTCACCAAGGCAATGCAAGAACTGCAGACACCTCCTTGACAGGAATATGGTGGGTCTAGGTCTTGATTCAGAACAGCATCTAAGACAGGGGTGTTTTTATCGATGTTGAAGGTGGAGGTTTCTCCGTCTAAAACCACGCTCAAAACACATTGCCCCTCTTGAGTTTGCTCTACAGCGGTTTCACTGCTAAAGAATAATTCGTCGTGCATGTTTTCAGGCTGGCCCCCGTGATCGGGCAGAATTTCTCTCAAAGTTTGGATCATGGCTTCTGGGCCACACATCATGAACTGGTCGAATTGAATTCCTGAGAGTTCGTTCAAAAACAAGTGTTTGATGGCCCCAGTATCGATTCGGCCAAAACGGGCTCCATCGACTTGAGTTCGCGAATAAAATTGAATGAGGTTGAAACGCTCTGGCTCAGCATTTGAGCGTTGCTCAAGTTCATCTAAAAACATGGTTTCTTCAGGCGATTGATTGCCGTAAACCAAAGTAAATTTCGCCTTGGGCGCTTGATCCAGAACTTCTTGGATCATGCTCATGATTGGGGTAATGCCACTGCCCGCTGCAAAAGCCAAATAATGACTGCTGTCATTTGCTGTTGGGTTAACCACAAATTTTCCTTCAGGGGCAAAAACCTTAAGCGATTCTCCGACCTCCAGATGGTCGTTGGCCCAAGTCGAAAACAGCCCGCCCTCAACTTTTTTAATGCCCACTTTCCATGTGTTTTGACATGGTGCAGAGCACAGAGAGTAAGAGCGTCGGACCTCCTTGCCCTCAATCTGATGGGCCAAAGTGAGGTATTGTCCCGCTTGAAAAGCGTAATGCTTTAGGAGTTCTTGGGGCAACTGAAAAGACAACTCCACAGAACTTGGAGTCAAAACACGCTTTTCAATCACTTTTAATGAGTGAGCAGAGGTCATGAGCATTTTTTTCAAAAGTACAAATTCGCGGGATTTAATCCCCTTGTTCACAGGCATATCTGGTCTAATTTTTGGCCCAAATCTATTGACTTAGCAAAAAGAGTGGTATTTTTACCCTCCTTTTATAAAAACCCATAATAAAGGCTTAATTTTAGAGTTAGCGTCTTAGACAAATCGTAGTGTTTTGAAAAAACTTCAGTCCATTGGTGTAATTGCGTTGATGCTTGTGATGGTCGTCTCTTGTTCAAGAAAGAAAGACACCTTCATGACGCGTAATTTTCACGCAGTCACTGCGGAATTTAACGCCCTGTACAACGGGGGTGAGGCGCTGATCGATGGCAATGAAGAGTTGGCCACCACCTATCGCGATAATTTTTGGGACGTTTTGCCCGTAGAGCGATTTGAAATTAAAGAAGCCATTATCAAGCCAGGCGAAAAAGGCAATCCAAATTTCAACCGCGCCGAGGACAAAGCCGCCAAGGCCATTCAGCGTCACTCGATATACCTCAATGGAAAGGAATACAATCCTCAGATTGACGAGGCCTACATGCTTTTGGGAAAGGCGCGTTATTACAGTCAGAGATTTGTCCCAGCCATAGATGCCTTTAATTTCATTCTGAATCGTTACCCGAGCTCGAACAGCATCAATGAAGCACGCATGTGGAAGGCCAAGTCGAACATTCAGTTGGGTAATGAAGAAGGCGCCATTAAGGAATTGACAGAACTCTTCGACAAGGAAGGCCTGACAGACCAAGATAAGGCGGATGCTGCGGCGATCATGGCTCAAGCCTACATCAATTTGGACACCCTTCAGGCAGCTTTGCCGATGATTCAGTTGGCCTCAGAGATGATCGAGGACAAGGAGCTCAAAGGACGATATCGATTCATCGAAGGCCAAGTACAAAACCGTTTGTCTCAGCCCGACAGCGCGAATTTGGCTTTTCAAGCCGTGATCGATCTCAAGCGAAATACCTCGCGTTCGTATTACGTTCGTTCGTTTTTGGAGCAAGTGAAAAATTTCGATTACGCCAAAGGAGATACCGTGGCGCTCAAGGAATTGCTCTGGGATTTGGGCCGTGATAGAGAAAATCGACCTTTTCGGGACGTCATTTTTCACGAAACAGCCAATGCTTACCGCATTATGAGCAATATCGATACTGCGGTGGCTTATTATAACAAATCCATAGAATTCTACAACGAAGACCGCAGGCTCCAAGCAGCGAATTACAGGACCTTGGCAGACATTAATTTTGACTTGGCCGAGTATCAAAAATCAGGAAAATATTACGACAGCACCCTGACCTTCTTGGAAGAAAATTCACGTGCCTGGCGTCGGATGAAAAAGCGCTTGGAAAATCTGGCGGATGTGATTAAATACGAGCAAATCGCGGCGGTAAATGATTCTATCTTGGGCTTGGTGGCGATGACACCAGAAGAGCGCCTGGCTTATTTCACGGCCTATACCCAAAAGTTAATCGAGCAGGCAAAGAAGGATTCAATTGCTGCAGTAAAGCGAGAAAAGCGTGAAAGGAACAACGAGTTTTACACCAAAAAGTCTGGAAAAAATAACGCCGGAGGCGCCTTTTACTTTTATAACAGTACCACTGTGGCTTACGGCAAACAAGAGTTCAGAAGCATCTGGGGTAACCGCGCTTTAGAAGACAACTGGAGAAATGCCAGTAAGTCATTGATGACTCCTGGTGAGGACGAAATTGCCGGAGAAGAGGAAGGGATGGCCATAGAGAATCGCACCATCATGGATCCCAACACCTACATTGGAAGGATTCCTTCAGATTTTGCGATCATCGACTCTCTAAAACGGGATAGGAACTTTGCCTATTATCAGCTCGGACTGGTCTACAAGGAAAAATTCAGAGAATATGAGCGAGCAGCAGACAAGCTAGAAAAGCTGCTTACTTTTGACCCCCAAGAGCGCCTTGTGTTGCCGTCGAAGTATTACCTGTATAAAATATACGATCTGCTGAAAAACGAGCAGGCGGCATTGGCTTGGAAAGAGGACATTATTGAGCGCCATCCGAATTCCCGATATGCCGAAATCTTGAGGAATCCGCAAACTCAATTGGCCAGCGATGAATCGAGCCCAGAGTTCAAATACAAATCATTGTATAAGCTTTTTGAAGAAGGCCAATACCAGGAGGTAATGGCCCTTTGTGATGAATACATTAATGCATACACGGGCAATGATATTTTGCCCAAATTTGAGCTGCTCAAGGCGACGGTATTAATGTATGTAGAAGGATTTATGGCCTACAAAAATGCCATTAATTTTGTTGCCTTAACCTATCCTCAGTCTGAGGAGGGCAAACAGGCTCAAGAGATTTACACTCGAGTTTTACCGGGACTGGCCTCGTCAGAATTTAGTTCAGAGGGAGACAAATACAAGATCGTTTATCGTTTTAAAGGGGAACAGCAGGAGGCTCAGCAAGCCTATTTGGAGGCGGCTAAAACGGCTTTGGCCAACTTCCCAAGAGAAAAGTTATTTGCCAGCTGGGACTATTACACTCCAGGCGAATCATTTGTGGTGATACACGGCCTGAAATCGCCTCTTGGCGCCAAAGGATTTGGAGAAACTTTAGCCCGAGAACGCAGTTTTAAGCTCGATCGTCCGTTTTTTGTGATTTCCACCGAAAATTACCGCGTGGTGCAATGGCATAAAAATTTAATTGATTATCTTGACCTTCAGAGTCTTGAGCCCAGTGAGTCTGGACAGTAAAGCGTGCAAGTATGTTTAGTGAAAAAAAACAAAAGCAATTTATGGAACCTTCAGTAAGTCAAAACAGAATCAACGAAGGAACAAAGCTTGTGGGTGACATCACCTCAAGCGGGTTTTTCCGAATCGACGGAACCATCGAAGGCACTCTAGAGAAGCCTTCTAAAGTCGTCCTAGGAAAATCGGGCCTGATCAAAGGAAAATTGGTTTGTGGTGATGCGGACCTAGAAGGCCGTGTTGAGGGCGAACTGCATGTCAGCGGAACCTTAACGTTGAAATCATCAGCCAGAATCCAGGGTCAAGTTGTTGTTGGCAAACTATCGGTTGAGCCGGGTGCCATTTTTAACGGTACATGCAGCATGCAAGAAGGAACCAAGCCTGCCGTTGAACCCAACGTCACTCAAAAAACGAGTCTATTTGACCGTCAGCATCGGCTCAAGAAAACTGAATCCACCGAGGCGACTTCAGCTTAGGTTCTTTTTCATTCACCGTCGTCTCTTTTGTTATGCCGTCGAATCAAAATTCTTGGAAGCGGTGGTTAGTGCTCTCAGGAATTGGACTGGAGATGGGCGCTATCATTTATTTGGGTCATAAGCTGGGCCAGTGGGCGAGTGAGGCCCTGGAGATTCATTCAAAAACACCACAAATATTGGGGACGCTTTTTGGTGTTGCCTTGTCCCTTTTTTTAGTCTTGAGGCAGACGAAAAAACTTAATTCTTGAATGTTCATTAAGAGCAATAATTTTTACAAGACCTTTACAATTGCAGTTGTCTTATTGCTACTGTTTCAGTTGATTGGATATTACTTTTTTGGCATACAAGATCTGTGGCCAATCCTTTTGGGCTCATATGTCTTAAATTATATGTTAGGAATCGCTTTAATTTTGTTGGTAGCCAAAGTTTTAGATTCCAAATCTACCTATATTGGTTGGTCTTTTTTGGCATTTAGTAGTTTAAAATTTCTCTTTTTTTTCTTATTACTATGGCCAGAAATAAACGCGGATGGGCATGTTTCTATATACGAAGCAATTTCTTTTTTTATACCTTATTTATCATGCCTTTTCATGGAATTGGGGTTTTTGGCCAAACGCCTTAATGCACTGTAATTTAGCTTGAAAATACTCGGGTCAAAAAAACCACCTCTTTTCTTTTTAGATTTTAATCAATAGTGGTATTTTTGCCGCGATTTTAATTGGGAGTTAATCAGATATTTATGTCATCAAATCGCACTCTGTTAACGATTGTTTCTCTAGTTTTTAGTTTACTTGTTCAAGTAGTTTCAGCTTCAAGTGATCCTAAGTCAAAGGGTGTGAGCATTGAAGATCGAAAGGCAGAAGTCAGTGAGTATGTGAAACATCACAACTTGGACACGCATGACTTTGGATTATTTTCCTACACAGACAATGACGGTGAGCACCACTCGGTTGGCTTCCCGCTCCCTGTAATATTGTGGTCTGATGGACTGCATGTTTTTTCGTCAAGCAAATTGCATCATGGCGAGGAAGTAGTGTTGTCAAACGGTAAGTATTTCAAACTTGACAAGCACTCGTATAAAATCTATGAGACCGATGTGGAAGGTACCTTTAAATTCGATGAAAATCACCATATATTGAATGATGCGCCGCTGGATTTTTCCATAACCAAAAGTGTATTTATGATTGTGGTGGTCAGTATTTTGTTATTCTGGATTTTTTCTTCCTTAGCAAAGTCTTATGCCAAGAATAAAAGTATTCCTAAGGGAGCAGGTCGCTTCTTTGAGCCCATTGTTTTGTACATCAGAGATGATATTGCAATACCAAATATCGGTGAAGAAAAATATAGATTCTATATGCCGTATTTGTTAACGGTTTTCTTTTTTGTGTGGTTTTTAAATCTATTCGGTTTAACGCCTCTTGGAATCAATGTAACCGGAAATATCGCAATTACAACCGCTTTGGCAATCATTACATTTTTGCTTACTAATTTGACCGGGACTAAAGACTATTGGAAGCACATTTTTGACCCACTCGGACACGGGATGTCATGGGGGGCTAAAATTCCCTTATACATAATATTAATTCCAATCGAAATACTCGGTATTTTCATCAAGCCTTTTTCACTTTTAATCCGTTTGTATGCAAACATGCAAGCTGGGCACATTGTGTTAGGAAGCCTGATAGGACTTATTTATATTTTCCAAAATTGGATTGCCGGACCTTTAGGGTTTGGATTGTCATTTGCAATTTCTTTTATTGAGTTGTTAGTGGCTTTATTGCAGGCCTACATATTTACTATGTTGTCTGCGCTTTATTTCGGATTTGCAAGTGAATCACATGACCACGCCGTAGAACACGATGGCGAATTTGAACACTTGTAACTAAATGAGAATGTTTAATTTAAATAAATATTAATTATGACTATTCCAACTATTGTAGGAGCAGGATTAGCGGTTATCGGTGTTGGTATCGGTATCGGTCAAATCGGTGGTAAAGCCATGGAAGCGATCGCGCGTCAACCTGAGGCTTACGGAAAAATTCAAACCTCGATGCTTATTGCAGCGGCTTTGATTGAAGGATTTGGTTTCGCAGCAATTTTTGCCGCTTAATCATGAATAAAAAACACCGAGGCAACGGTTGGTTACCTCGGTGTTTATTAAACAGTTATGCTTTTATTGGCAATCTATTAAAATATAGCCCTTAAAGGGTAAAAGTTATGGAAAAACTATTAGGAGAATTTTCAGTGGGCTTGTTTTTTTGGCAAACAGTATTATTTGTTTTGCTAGTCTTGTTGTTAAAAAAGTTCGCTTGGAAGCCCATTTTAAATGCGGTCAATGAGCGCGAACAAGGCATCAAAGATGCTTTGGACTCTGCTCAGAAGGCCAAAGAGGAAATGGCCAATTTGCAAGCGGACAATGAGAAATTACTCAAAGAAGCTCGTGCTGAACGCGACGCCATGTTGAAAGAAGCGCGAGACATCAAAAATAAAATGATCAGCGACGCCAAGGATGAAGCCAAGGTGGAGGCAGATAAAATGGTCGCTCAGGCCCAAGCCGCCATCGAGAGTGAGAAAAAAGCCGCCATCGCCGACCTAAAAAATCAAGTAGCCACTTTGTCCATAAACATCGCTGAGAAAGTAGTTAAGCAAAATTTGGCCACAGACGATAAGCAGCAAGAATTGGTTAAAAGTTTATTAGAAGAATCATAGATTAAGACCGATGACAGGGAATAGAGCCGCATTGAGATACGCAAAAGCACTGTTGAGCCAGGCTGAAGAAAAGAGCCAGGTGAAGGCGGTTTTGGTTGATATGGAGCGTATTGTCGAGACCCTTTCAGTGAGCAACGACTTGCGTGCTGTTTTGAGAAGTCCAGTGGTTAAGACGGATGACAAACAAAAGGTCATGGGCGAAGTTTTCGCCGGCGCCACACAAGAAACAAAAGATCTTATGGGGCTTTTGGCAAGCAATAAGCGAGTGTCGTTACTTGGACAAGTTGCAGAGTCCTTTCTTGATTTGTATCGAAAGACACAAGGCATTGAGATGGCCAGAGTCATTACCGCTGCGCCTTTAACTCAGGACTTGGAAGCACAAATCATGCAAAAGGCAAAAGACATGACCGGTGGCAGCACCATAGAGCTGTCTGCTGTGGTTGACCCGAGCATTATGGGTGGGTTCATCCTGCGGGTAGGCGATATGCAGTACAACGCAAGTATCGCTAATCAATTTCAAAAAATTAAACAAGAATTTAGTAAAAGTATATAATTCAATGGGCTCTGGCCCACAATAGCTAAAACAATGGCAGAAGTAAATCCAGCTGAAGTATCAGCAATATTGAAACAACAACTCAGTGGACTTGAGTCTACCGCTTCTTTAGATGAAGTCGGAACGGTATTGACCGTTGGGGACGGTATCGCTCGAGTTTACGGTTTGTCAAATGCACAATACGGTGAATTGGTTGAGTTCGAAAACGGCCTTGAAGGGATCGTTCTGAACCTTGAGGAAGACAATGTAGGGGTGGTTTTATTGGGACCTTCTAAAGAAATTAAAGAGGGTGCTACTGTAAAACGAACGCAGCGTATTGCCTCGATTAATGTTGGTGAAGGCATTGTTGGACGTGTGGTGAATACCTTGGGACAACCCATCGATGGTAAAGGCGCCATTGAAGGTGAGACTTTCGAGATGCCGCTTGAGCGTAAAGCGCCAGGGGTAATTTTCCGTCAACCTGTTAATGAGCCGTTGCAAACGGGGATCAAGTCCATTGACGCCATGATTCCTGTGGGTCGCGGACAGCGTGAGCTTGTGATCGGTGACCGTCAAACGGGAAAGACTACGGTTTGTATTGACACCATCTTGAATCAAAAAGAATTTTATGATGCTGGAGAGCCAGTATATTGTATCTACGTGGCTGTAGGCCAAAAGGCATCTACAGTGGCGAACATTGCTAAAGTCCTTGAAGACAAAGGCGCTCTAGCCTATACAACCATTGTCGCGGCAAATGCTTCTGACCCTGCCCCGATGCAGGTATATGCACCTTTTGCCGGAGCAGCGATTGGAGAGTACTTCCGTGATACAGGACGTCCAGCGCTTATTATTTATGATGACCTGTCTAAGCAAGCGGTAGCTTACCGTGAGGTGTCTTTGCTGTTGCGTCGTCCTCCAGGGCGTGAAGCCTATCCTGGGGATGTGTTCTACTTACACTCAAGACTTTTAGAGCGTGCGGCCAAAGTTATTGCCGATGACAACATCGCCAAAAACATGAACGACTTGCCAGCTTCTTTAAAAGACAAAGTGAAAGGTGGGGGGTCACTGACCGCCTTACCGATTATTGAGACTCAAGCGGGAGACGTATCGGCTTATATTCCGACAAACGTAATTTCGATTACCGACGGTCAGATTTTCTTGGAAAGTGACTTGTTTAACTCAGGGGTTCGTCCGGCGATCAACGTAGGTATTTCTGTATCTCGTGTAGGGGGATCTGCCCAGATTAAGTCCATGAAAAAAGTTGCGGGTACCTTAAAGCTAGATCAAGCTCAGTATCGTGAGCTAGAGGCCTTTGCCAAGTTTGGTAGTGACCTTGACGCAGCCACCATGAATGTGATCGAAAAGGGAAAACGCAACGTAGAAATTTTAAAGCAGGCACAAAACGACCCTTATACGGTCGAAGATCAGGTAGCCATTATTTATGCCGGATCGAAAAACCTGCTTCGCGATGTTCCTGTGGAAAAAGTAAAAGAATTTGAAAGAGATTACATCGAGTTGCTCAACACTAAACACAGAAGCAGTTTAGACGAGTTGAAGGCCGGAAAGTTAACGGACCAGGCCATTGAGGTGTTAACTCAAGTGGCAAAAGACCTTTCATCTCGATACTAATTCTAGGGGAAACTCAAAAAGGACAATGGCAATAACCATTTTAAGTAAAGTAAGGAAACATGGCTAACTTAAAGGAAATTAGAAATAGGATCTCATCGGTGGGCTCGACCATGCAAATCACCAGCGCCATGAAAATGGTGTCTGCTGCTAAGCTAAAAAAAGCTCAGGATGCTATTGTCGCCATGCGACCTTACGCAGAGACCTTGAGTGCCTTATTGCAAAATTTGAGCGCCGCTTTGGATGGCGAAACCAATAGTCCTTACACCCTTCAGCGTCCAGTTAAAAAAGTTTTGGCAGTGGTGATCACCTCTAACCGTGGACTTGCCGGAGCCTTTAACAGTAATGTTGTTAAAGAGTCAAAGCGATTAAACGAGCAATATGCCGATGCTCAAGTCGACTTGGTTACTTTGGGTAAAAAAGGGAATGACGCTTATAAGAATTCCGATCGCGTGATCCACAATGACAATGCGATTTTTGACGATTTAAACTTTGAAGCTACCGCAGGAATTGCAGCCATGTTAATGGACAAGTACGCTGCGGGAGACTACGACAAAATCGTGCTGATCTACAACAAATTCAAAAATGCGGCGACTCAAATCGTCATGAATGAGACCTTTTTGCCATTAGAGCCTCAGGAGCAAGACGCAGCACAATCAGGGACCACGGACTTTATTTTTGAACCCTCCCAAGAAGAGATTGTCGCGGAGTTGATTCCCAAGAGCTTAAAGACTCAATTGTTCAAGGCCTTGCGGGATAGCGTTGCCAGTGAACACGGAGCCAGAATGACGGCCATGCACAAGGCAACCGACAACGCAAAGGAGCTGAAAGATCGCTTGACCTTGGAATACAATAAAGCCCGTCAAGCGGCCATTACTAATGAGATTCTTGAAATCGTTGGTGGGGCTGAGGCTTTGGCCGGTTAAACCCGTTATTTCTGAACGATTTAAACAGACAGGACCTCCCCGATTGGGGAGGTTTTTTTATACCTTTATGGGAGCGAAAAACGGAATTGATGCAGCATATTAAATGGGGGCTAGGTCGACAGCCTGGAGGGCAACTCAAGCCATTGATCATGGGACTTAGTCGACTGGTGATGATGAGCACGGCATTACTCACAACGGCTTGTCTGAGCAGCAAGGACTTAAGCCGTGATTTACAGGCCCCATCTGAGGTGCTTTGGGCAGAAGCACAGCCTTGGGTTTCAGGTCTTGAACAAGGGCCTAAAGGGGTTCGGTTGAGTTTTGAGGTGCGCGCTGGCACAGGGCCTGTTCAATATAAGCGCATGTGCTACATGGGGCAGTCTGCAGATTTGGTCAGCCAAGAGCAGCGTCCAGACTTTTTTAAGGCAAGTTTTTTCCAAGACCCAGGAGCAGCGGATTTGAATCAAACGCCTTGCTCGCTGCCCGCCCACTTAGAGGATCAGGTTAATCAGCCTGATCGAGCTGTTGTGGTCTATTTTCGCGGGGGTCACGAGCATTATTTTGTGCTTCGAGACATCGTGATGAAACCGGTTTTGGCATATCCAGGAAATCAAGTGCCTTGACATTATAATGAAACAAACATGAACGTTAAACTAATCAATACCTCAGGACATCCAGACCCAACTTATGAAACAGAGCGATCTGCTGGAATGGATTTGCGGGCGGTTGTTACGGGCGAGCCAATTGTTTTGGCTCCATTACAAAGGACCATAGTTAAAACAGGGCTTTTTATCGAATTGCCCGTTGGGCATGAAGCTCAGGTGAGACCCAGAAGTGGTCTTGCCGCCAAATTTGGCATCACGGTACTCAATGCCCCAGGAACCATAGACGCGGATTATCGTGGTGAGATTGGGGTAATATTGGTGAATTTATCCCAAGAACCATTTACCATTGAGCACGGGGATCGTGTCGCTCAATTAGTGATTGCAAAACACGAGCGTGCGGATTGGACCATTACCGATGAATTATCAGAAACAGACCGAGGTGCTGGCGGATTTGGTAGCACAGGAATACAATAAATACTCAAGATGAAAATAATTGTCCCCATGGCGGGCCGCGGCTCGCGATTACGCCCACATTCGTTAACCGTTCCCAAACCTTTAATCCCAGTGGCTGGCCTTCCCATAGTTCACCGCTTGGTTAAGGACATAGCCGCTTTATTAGATGAACCCATCAGTGAAGTAGCCTTTGTTTTGGGTGACCCTGCATTTTTTGGTCAAGAGGTCGTGGAAGCCTTAGAGGTCTTAGCTCAAGGTCTTGGTGCCAAGGCTAGTATTTATCGACAACTTCAGCCAAAGGGAACAGGACACGCCATCATGTGCGCTGAACCATCCTTAAGCGGGCCAGCAGTTGTGGCTTATGCGGACACGTTAATCAGAGCCAGCTTTGATTTAGACAGAACTGCGGACAGCGTCATTTGGACTAAAAAAGTAGAAGACCCTCAGGCCTATGGCGTGGTGGCCTTGAATGATCAGGGACACATCACTGATTTAGTCGAAAAACCAGAGGAATTTGTCAGTGATCAAGCCGTTATCGGCATTTATTATTTTAAAGACATTGGCTTGCTCAAAAAAGAACTACAGTCTGTTTTAGATCAAGGACTCACCCATGGGGGCGAATATCAAATCAACGATGGCATCAAAGGCATGATGGCCAAAGGAAAAATATTCAAGACCAGTACGGTGGACCATTGGATGGATTGCGGCAACAAAGACATTACGGTCAAGACCAATACCCAAATGTTGGGCTTCCTACAACAAGATGGCGCTAGGCTAAGAGCAGAAAATGTCGTGATTGAAAACACCGAAATTGTCGAGCCTTGCTTTATCGCAGAGGGCGTGATTCTTAAAGATTCAACCGTGGGGCCTTTTGTTTCTATCGGCCCAAACACCATAATTGACAATACTGAAATTTCCCACAGTATTGTTCAAGGGAACAGTACTGTTCGCAATGCAAAGTTAAAAGAGGCCATGATTGGGAATCATGTGACTTATGACGGAAACTTCACTAAAGTGAGCCTCGGAGATTACACCCAACTTATATGAAAATCTTTGGTGTCATAGGGGCTTTTATCGTTGTGTTTGGCTCGAGCTGTTTGGCTCAGGCTGGTCCCCAGCAGGAAGCACAAATCAAAGCTTCTGGGCAAAAAAAGACGGAGTTTTTATCTCTTTATTTAGAGGCCATAAAGCACCGTGCGATGGAAAACCCAAGCTTGGCCCTTGCGGTCCTTGAGCGTGCTGGCCGTATTCCTGACATGACCCTCGAACAGCGTGCAGCCTTGGCCTATGAACGGGGAAAAAACCACAGCTTAACTCAAGATGTTCAGCAAGCGATTTCTGATTTTCAGCAAGCGCAAGAGCATCCAGACTTTAGGTTAGCAGCACTGAGTAATATTGACGAATTGAAGCGTGAACAATCGCTGAAAATCGAATTGTCAAGCGGCTCTTCAGAGGGTAATCAAAATTCAGAGAATGGGTTTATAGAACACTTGAATAAAGGGGTCGTGGGCGACGCATTGTCCGAGCTCGCAGCAATTTTTACTGAGGAATCTGCCCCATCTGAGACCAAAGTAAAAGCCATCGAGGCCCTATTAGGACATTCCCAGCAGGAGCAATACAAGGACGCTTTTGAGCGTTTGATCCCTGAGCCTACCGACGAGGACAATGCTGATGTAGCGGTGGCCATAGCCGCGTATTTTCTGGACAGAGCGGAGATTGATCGGGCTCAGAAATACGCTCAAAGGGCGGTGAACTTGAGTAATAATCACAAAAAGGGTCTGTTGATTTTGGCCAGAACACACTATGCTCAAGGGGATTATCAAAAAGGTCTAAATCATGCAGAAATGGCGTTAGCCTTTTATCCAGCCTCACCAATGGCTTATGTAATGACCGCACGAGGTTATCGTTATCTGGGCCAGTTAACCTTGGCGGAAATTCAAATTTTGGCGGGTGTAGATTTCGCCATTTCCGGGTCACAGGCTTATCGAGACTTATGTCTGGAAGCCGCGTCCATTTATATTGAACTCGATCAAAAGAAAGAGGCTAAAAATTGGCAAGAAAAGGCGCAACAATGAAAAAGTACTTTGGACCTATTTTTTTGGTTTTGACCCTGATTCTATTGAGTCAAAGTTGTCGTACCGCAGCCAGTCTGAGCAGTACGGCACCAAATCCAAAATGGACTCCGGGCCAGGTGATTCGAGCGCACAAGCAGACAAGCCCTGAATTTGCGTATTATGCCGCCCGTACACAATTGGTGTATGAATCAAAAGGCCAACGCCAAAAGGTCAATCTGTCTCTTAGAATGAAATATGGGGACACGATTTGGATGAAGGCCTCCGTTTTTGGTGTGACTTTGGCCAAAGCCCTGATCACGAAGGACAAGGTGTCCTATTATGAGTCCTTGAACAAAACCTATTATGAGGGGCCTACCTCTGAAATCGCGCGTTGGATTGGCATCCCAGTTTCTATGACCCAGTTGCAGAATATTTTATTGGGCCAATCGATTATGACTATGGGGCGTAATGCAGACATGAGCATCAGGAACAACCAATATGTTTTAGGGCCTTTGGACACGGGTATTGGATGGAACATCCACAATTCGATCCGTCCGGATAATTTCAGGCTTGAGCGTGCAGAATTGGGCTCAACTGGAGTGGTGCCGACTTCTGTGGAGTTAACTTACTCGAACTATGCCGAAGTGGCAAAACAGTTGTTTCCCGAGCAATTGAATTTGTCGGTGAGATTGCCGGGCCAAACCACGGCCATAGAGCTGAATTTTAAACAAATCGACCTCTTGGATCGTCTTAACTTCAGTTACCAGATACCCAAAGGATTCAAAGCGATTAACCCATGACTTTGAGAAATCCAATTCAGTTATTGCTTTGTGTTATCCTTATACTCTTGGGCCTAGAGGCATTGGGCCAAAATCAGCGTCAGAAGGCATTAGAACAACAACGTTTAGAGATTTTAAAGGAAATCGAATCGATTAATGCCCTTTTGTTTGACACAAAAGACCAAAAGACCAGCCTTTTGACTCAAGTACAGAGTTTAGACCAAAAGATCAAAAGCCGAGAACGCTTGATTCGATTAACCAACCAGCAAGCAAATTATTTGACCCGTGAAATTAACAGCAACCTGAACACCATTGACCAGCTTCAAGAAGAGCTCAAGAATTTAAAAGAGGACTACGCTGAAATGATTCGACAATCGTATAAAAGCAAGTCAGAGCAAAGTCGCCTTATGTTTATTCTGTCCTCAGAAAATTTTTTACAGGCCTATAAACGTCTTCAATACATGAAACAATACAGTCAGTTTAGAAGGGCGCAGGGTCTTGAAATTGAGGAGCGAAAAAAGGCCCTTCGAGAACTCAACGAATTGCTGTTGCGACAAAAGGCTGAGAAAGAAAAATTGGTTCAAGAGAGTAGACTGGCCAAGACGCGCCTCGATCAAGAGCGCAAGGACCAAGATCGCTTACTTGCCGAGCTGAAAAGGGACGAGCGTACTTACACCGCCCAAATACAGGATCGGCAGCGGGAAGCTCGTCGTATCGAGAAGGAGATTGACCGCTTGATTAAGGAGGCCATTGCAGCGGCCAATAAGGCCAGGGGAAAGAGCGAAAAGATTGCCACTTTCGAATTGACACCAGAGGCTGAAGCCCTGGCTGCTGACTTTAAAAACAACAAGGGGCGCTTGATTTGGCCTGTTGCCAAAGGCCGTGTCATTACCCCATTCGGGAAACGCCGTCACCCACAATTTCCAAATGTGACGCAGGACCACAATGGGGTCGAAATCATTACAGAGAAGCGCGCTGATGCGCGAGCCGTTTTTGCCGGTGAAGTTTTGCAAATACAGCAGCTTAAAGGGGCGAATAAAGCGGTTTATGTGCGCCATGGTAACTACATTACCATTTACAACAATTTGGTTGAGGTAAACGTTAAAAAAGGCCAGAGAGTTTATGCCAAACAGTCCTTAGGCACGGTATTTACCCATCCCAAAACCGGCCAAACGCTGCTCAAGTTTTTTGTTTATCAAAACACTCAAAAACTCAATCCCGCAGATTGGATCTACAAGATGTAGTCCTGAGAAATTACCTCAATGAATCCAAAATGAGGCATTTTCTAATGCGATGCGATGGGAAAAAAGCAAAATGAAGCTAGGGCTTGATCAATTGGATGAATAATTCGCGACCTTTTCGCGCATCAATGGAATTGTTGGCGCGTTCAAATGTTTTAATGGCAAAATGTGGCTTGAAATAAGAGAGGTATTCTTCTTTGTGACCTCCAAATGGCGGATGGTCCTCATTCAAGGGAGCATCAAATAAAAGGCCAACAAGTCGTCCTTGAGGCTTGAGTAATTGCGCGACTTTTGCGGCGTATTTTTCACGCAGTTTTGGATCTATGGCGCAAAAAAAAGTTTGTTCTAGAATTAGATCGTATTGTCCCAGATGCTCGAAAAAATCACCCTTGATCAAATAATCGTCGGGAAAATCTGGACTGGCCGACTTGATGTTGTTTAGCGCAGAGACCGACCAATCTAAAACGGTGACTTTATCGAACCCCTTTTCTCTCATATAAATGGCCTCATGGCCATTGCCAGCACCTGGAATTAAGACCCGGAGGGATTTGTCAGACAGGCCGTCAACAAATACTTTTATTGGGGTTGAGATGTCGCCTATGTCCCAGCCAGTATTTTTGGACGCATAGCGCCCCTCCCAATACGGTGCGTCTAAGATCATAATTTAATAACTGGCCCACGCCATGTATCCACCAGCGAGGTCGTAAATTTTTTCAAACCCAAGAGACACGAGCTGACGTGCTGCTTTCATGCTTCTGTTGCCAGAGCGACAATACAAAAAAACAGCTTGTGATTTATCTAATGCGGAGATGTGCTTAATGAAGTCAGCTTGATTAAAAAAGTCCGCATTCTGCGCCCCCTCAATAAACCCTTGGGCATATTCCTGTGGAGTGCGTACATCCAGCAAGATGGTGTTATCGCCCTGAATGGCCTCGGCAAATTCTGTTTTGTTGAGTACGGTGATCACATCGCTGGTTTGTGCGGTAGTGGTATAAAAGCTTGAGAAAAATGACATAAGAAGTAAGAGTTTTTTCATGATTAAGGCTTGAGTTTTTTGCGATAATGAGAGGACGTTTCTTCCCAAAACCACGGGTTAAAAATAGAAAAGCCTCCGACTTTATCCAGTAACATAAGTTACAAAGAGGAAAAAACCTTTGATCACCTAGTGGTCCGAATTATATGAACACCTTGGTCAAAGAGTCGAGGGACAAACATAGTTGGACTTTGGCAATTCCGTCTGAGCGATGGCCTTAAATCCACCGGCGACATCGATTAAATTGTGAATGCCTCGGCTTTTGAGTATCGAGGCAGCAATCACACTGCGGTATCCACCAGCGCAGTGAATGTAAAAGGGCTTATTCTGAGGGAATGTGGCCAAGTGATCGTTCAAAAAATCCAGAGGAGCGTTAGTCGCCCCTTCAACATGTTCGGACTGAAATTCAGTAGGCTTGCGCACATCGAAAACGGACACGACACTTTGAGCATGAGCCTCAGCCAATTCCGAGGCGGGTACTGAGGAAATGCTGTCATAGTCTTTGCCTGCAGTCTTCCAAGCTTGAAATCCGCCTTTG
>Ga0213858_10000559_pt1 | contig 17775 bp, 13 predicted proteins | sample PICome_FD_160122 | JGI IMG/M metagenome (GOLD analysis project Ga0213858, IMG submission 160122) | Coastal seawater microbial communities near Pivers Island, North Carolina, United States - PICO245 | ecosystem: Environmental > Aquatic > Marine > Coastal | place: USA: North Carolina | collected... | reverse complement strand
CGCAAGCCCCGGAGGGTACGCACTTTCGAAGCTTCGCCACCAAAAGTGGACCACAAAGTCCCCTTTCTGCCCGGTCACCTTTCGCAAATTTTATTTCGTCATTAACGCATCCCTCCGTTTTGCACCAGCGCAACTCGGACAAAATCGTTATCACCGCTGTTTCCCGCGCAGACCCGAAAACAGCATTAGCCCAACGCCTGACACCTCGCATTCAGATCCTCCCGGCTCACAGGCGATATCCAAACACAGAGGTCTTCAGCTGAATCCTTGCACAACCGGTCCAATCGCATCCCCCGGTGAGTGTTTTCCGGGACCAGGCAGATTTTCTCCGGTCAGCCGGCGGGGCTGGTGTCATTCTCCCATGTACTTCCCACTTTGGCGTTTTCCTCTAGCGTGTCTTCCCCTGACACAGTTGGAACAACCGTTATGACAGCTTTTCTCGACTCGCTTGATACGGGACGAATTGTCTCTCTGCGCAGTGCTGTCGTCCTGATCGGACGAGGTGCAGAATGCGATCTGATCATTGACCACAGTTGCAGCATTTCACGACTGCACTGTGCAATCGTGCAAACTGACGATCTGTATTTCATTCGTGACATGGGCAGTACCAACGGGGTTTGGATTGACGGGAACCGAATCGAGCACCAGGCCCGGCTGCTGAACGGGCAGCAATTCTCGGTCGGAGATGTTCGATTCATCTTCCGCTGTGGCAACAACATCCGCATCCATCACAACGGGCGAAAAACTCTAAACAGGAGTGACCGGTCCGGATTCCGATTGCCGACGCAGACCGTCAAGACGCAGGCGAACCAGCAGACACTTCTCAACGCGTTCTCAGCGGCTACGGTCAACAGTCGGAGTCAGGCTGAATTGCAACAGGCAACACCAGTACCGGTCAGCAGCCCTGCCGACTGAAACGACGCGAGGATCCGGAAGCTGTGGCTGAAAATTAGATTCGACTCCCGCTGGATTCCAAGGCATACTCCTGAACCAACTCCGATGAAACGCAGTCTCGGAACTGCAACCTGCGGAGGATTTTCATTATCGCCCGTGATTTCAGGTGACGGGCCTCTGCCGACTCGGATGACTGACCATGGCCGCATACCTCGAACCGCTGAGTGAAGGCAGCCCCATTCATCTGGAACGATCCGTCACTCTCGTTGGACGCGGACCGGACTGTGACGTAATTCTCGACACCAGCACCCGTATCTCACGCCTGCATTGCGCAGTCGTTCAGGTCGATCAAGTCTTTCTGCTTCGTGACCTCGGTAGTCTGAATGGAATCTGGCTGGGAAGTCAGCGGATTGCTCGTGAACACGAATTATCCCCTGGCGATATCATTTCCATCGGCGATCTGCGTTATCGCTTCCACCACAGCGAGCAGATTGCGAATCGCACGGCAGCGGTCGCTGACACCCCCTCCGGAACGGTTCAGACACTGCCACCCGAAGAAGTGGCGCCGATACTGGCCACGGCGCAGGTTCAGCCGGTTCATGAGTCTGAATCTCCCCTGATGGTCGAGTTCGACGAAGCCGCTGACAGCCAGCCGATCGACATCGGTGACTCCCAGGAAACCCTCGAGCAACCGTCTTCTGAAGATCTCGTGTCCGATGAAGTCCGCCTCGCGTCCGGGAATGACGACGTGATCGAGATCGACGAGGCCGATATCCTGTTGCTTGATGATGTCGAGATCATCGACGAGGATGACGAGCTGAACTGAGTCGTTCGGTGACGACGAATCCCGAATGAGCACGCAGTTCTCCGGCCGCACCTGACTTGAAATGGCTCGTGGGAAAACCCGATCCCTGAAGCGGACGGCTTTCTCATTCGGACGGGATGCTGAAATGAAACGCATCGGAATTCTCGCACTGCTGCATGAAAGCAATACGTTTCTCCGCCAGCCAACAACGCTGCAGCACTTTCAGGACAATCTGCTGGCCGAGGGCGAATCCGTACTGTCGGCACTGCGGGGTACGCCGCACGAAACCGGCGGCTTTCTTGATGTCCTCGATGCCGATCCGGAACTGCAACCGGTCGGTATTTTTGCAGCACGCGCTATGCCCTTTGGGCCTGTTTCAGCGGACTGCTGGAACCACCTGAAAAGCCGTCTGACCCAGTGCCTGCAGAATGCCGGTCCGCTCGACGGCCTGTTGGTCGCGCCTCATGGGGCCACCGTTGCAGAGCCAGCGGCTGATGCAGACGGAGACTGGCTGCAACTGGTTCGTGAACTGGTGGGGCAGGAAATGCTGATCTGCGGCACACTGGATCTGCATGCCAATGTGTCTCCGCTGCTGGTGTCATCCTGTGACGCTCTGTTTGGCTATCGAACCAACCCGCACCTGGACCAATTTGCCTGCGGTCGGCGGGCTGCTCTGTGTCTGCAGCAGGCACTCCGCACCGCAACACGCCCCGCGATGCAGCTCACGCAGATTCCACTGGTCGTCAACATCGAAGCACAGGCGACGTCAGAGCCTCAGGGGCGGGCGTTGTTCGACCGCGCTGATCAGCTTGAACGACAGCCCGGAATCAGCGGTGTGTCCTGCCTTTATGGATTCCCCTATTCCGATGTTCCTCAGATGGGTGCCACTGTCATTGTTGTCGCCGAATCTGATCAACAGCTGGCGACAGCAACCGCTCATCGAATGGCGGCAGAATGGTGGGCGATGCGGGACCAATTTTCCGGCAACCTGATTCCGGTCGCAGCAGCCGTTCAACAGGCATCGCGAATTCACAGTCAGAACCCGGGCCAACCCGCAGGTCTGCTCGATATGGGAGATAACACTGGCGGTGGCAGTCCAGGCGACGGGACAATTCTGGCACACGCCTGGCTGGAATCCGGATCCGGACCATGCCTCGCAGTCCTGGCAGATCCTCAAAGTGCAGCTGCCGCTGCCTCGGCCGGGCCGGGTGCCACGCTGCAGCTTGCGGTGGGGGGGAAGACGGATCCTGCACGGCACGGTGATCCTGTGATTGATGAATGGACCGTCATCTCGATCTCGGACGGAAAATTTCAGGAGAGCGAGCCCAGACACGGTGGCTATTCGGATTTCGATCAGGGACTCACTGCAGTCCTGCGAGGGGCTCGTGGCCTGACAGTCGTGGCCACGACACTGCGGGTCGCCCCGCTCAGTCTGCAGCAGATACTGTCCCAGGGTTTGACCCCTGCAGATTTCGCTGCAATTATTTTAAAGGGTGTTCACGCTCCCACGGCTGCCTACGAATCCGTCTGCAGCTGCCTGATCCGAGTCAACACGACTGGCGCAACGACTGCCGATCTGACCCAACTTCAGTGGCAGAGCCGCCGCAGGCCCCTGTATCCGCTCGATCCTCTCAACGACTGGACTCCAGATGCCGAAGGCTAACCCATCTTCTGTAAGTCCGGCCCCGAGCCCCCTGCACGACGTCGGCTCAGACACTCCACGCCCCACGCTTGTTCGTTTTCGCATGGTGGCCCTGGCAACCGGAATTGCAGTGATGCTGTACCTGCATCGTGTCTGCATCAGCCCGGCCGGAGAAACGATCGTTGAAGATCTGAATATCGCCCGCGACGAGCTCGATTATGTCCTCGGTTTGTTCTTCTGGACTTACGCACTGGCTCAGCTTCCCGCGGGCTGGCTGGGTGATCGATATGGCGCTCGCTGGATGCTTGCGGCCTACCTGCTGCTCTGGTCCGCTACGACCGGTCTGATGGCGCTGGCACCGTCATTATCTGTCCTGCTGATACTCAGAATGTCGACAGGTCTGTTTCAGGCCGGGGCTTATCCGCTCGCCGCCGGAATAGTCAGCCGGTGGATTCCTGTGCGTTCCCGAGGGCTCGCCAGCAGCTTTGTTGCAGTGGGCGGTCGAATCGGTGGTGCACTCGCGCCGCTGCTGACTGTCCAGCTGATGCTGCTCTGGACGTGGGAAGCAGACTGGTTCGCACTTCCGGGCGATGCCCGTGCGGCCGCATCCAGCTGGCGGCCGGTAATGGCTGTTTATGGCGGCCTGGGATGCCTGCTGGCACTTGTCTTCGTCTGGCTGTTTCGAGACCGTCCGGAGCAACATGCGGGAGTCAACGCAGACGAGTTACGGCTGATTCGCGAAGGGGACTCTGCGGCCCGGTCGACCCCGAAAGCAAAGAATCTGCCCCCTCCAATCAAAGCACTGGTTTCGTCCGAATCCATGTGGATGAACTGCTTTGTTCAGTTTGCGACGAATCTGGGCTGGGCGTTGTTGGTCACTAAGCTTCCCCAATATCTCAGTGAAACATTTCAAACCACCCAGCAGGATCAGGGCTGGATGCAGAGTCTGCCTCTGGCGGCGGGAATTATCGGACTGCTGTTGGGCGGTGTATTCACGGACACCGCAACCCGACTGCTGGGACGTCGTCGAGGACGTTCTGTGGCGCTGGTGATCTCGCGGCTGCTTACGGTGGCAGCGTTTGTTGCTCTGCCCTACTGCGACTCCGCCATTTCGGCAACTCTGTTGTTGTCGATCGTCGGTTTTGCGACCGACCTGGGAACCCCCGCAATCTGGGCTTATGGGCAGGATGTCGGCGGAGAATTCGTGGGCAGTGTTGTTGGCTGGGGCAACATGTGGGGCAATTTCGGAGCAGCGGTGTCGCCCATGTTCTTTACATTTGTCATCACACGAGCACCGCAGGACTCCGGCTGGGAGTATGCATTCCTGGCCTGTGCCGCCGTAAATCTTCTGGCGGCAGCAGCGGCGCTGCGTATCAACGCAGCAGTGCCGCTCAGCCGAAACTGAGCGACACCACCAGCCGAAGGGTTCTCGACATGTCTCTGCGTTGCATCACCGTCTACTGATTCCAGACGCTGTCCGGAAAACGCGGCTGATGCTGATTCGGTGGAGCGACGTAATAAGGTAACGCCCTTCTGTTGCGATGCGAGACCGGAACAGCGGGAACCGAAAGGTAAGGCACGGCGTTCACAGGCATCGCCGGAACAGGCACGGCAGCAGCCGGGAAAGTCGTGGTGGCAACCGCATTTACCGGTGCCGGAGCAACTGACGAGTGCGGTACAGCAGGAACGGCAGGCTGTTCAGAATCAGCGGGTACAATCACCTCACCGTGGTGATGGATCACACCGTGCGCATGCCCATGCACAGCCGGTTGAACGGGAATCGCGTTTTGCCAGCCGTAGAGTGGCTCGAAGTAATGTGGATAGTAGCTGTAGTGTTTCCACGGCTTGCGGGGTTTGACATGCCCCCAGTAAACCGCCGCGTTCAGCACACCCTGTGGACAGGGCTTCGGGCTCAGGTAAACATCGGAAACACGTACTTCGCCGACCCCGGTGCAGATATCTTTGCCAGCTGGCCAGCCATGGTGCGCGGTGCAGCGAGGATTCCCACAAGAACAGCAGTTCGGATAGACCGCCACGACATCAGAGGCAGAATTCACGGCATGCGCCGCTGCATAACGAGTTCGAACTTTGTCCCCCGGTAACGGCATCGCTGTGGTCTGCCATGCACCAGCGGCGCTAGCGAACGCGTCAGAAGCTGCAGAGTCGCCGACTGCGGAACTGTCAGAGCCTGCTTCAGCCGGCTGCTTTGCCCTGCGTTTTTCAGGTCGCTGGCGGGACTTTCCCGGGCGATCCGAATCGGTCGGGATCGGTGGCACGGAACCGGGCACACTGGCCGCTTCGGAAGACTGATCTTCCAGCCCGTCAATGTCTTCGTCCGTCATCTCCGCAGCAGCCGCTCCAGCAGATCCAACCATGTCGTCACGCCAGCCTGAGCCTGCGGTCCAGGCGACTGGAGTCCTGCCACGTCCGACCATATGCCCGGAGTACGAATAAGACTGGTCAAGACTGGACCAGGCCCCTGCAAGGTCCTCCATCTCTGACGTCACCGAATCCCGCAGCGCAACCAGCCCTGCTGTAGCTCCGGTGACAGCGATTGTTGCGACCAGTGCCAATTCGCCGGAAATCAGCGCACCGGTCTCGTCCCTCCACATCTCAAGGTATTTCTTCAACATCCTTCTTCATCCTTCGGCTGGGCGAACTGCTGCCTCGCCGACCACAAGATGATGGTCGAAAGGTCTGCAGTCCTGCGTTTTGAACAGGTCCGTGACCTGGTTCCTCGCGAGCGAGATGCTCCCCAGCTTCAGCACGCTGTCTCAACAAACGATCGCAGCAATGAATGACTGGCGGCACAGTTTGACAGTGCCAAAGGAGTGTGGGCGGTCCGCTGCAGCAGCCCGAGACGTCGATCACGTCCAACGCGGACTTCGCCTGCTGGGAACGCGGCAAGGGGCGATGCGAGCGGGAAGCAGAATACCCCTATTCCACTCCCCGCCCGTGCATCGGTGTGCTGCCGAGTTGCCTCGGCGGAGGACGGTTTCTCAAGCCGTCCGCTTCTCTCTCGCAGTGAACCGAGCCGGTCTGTGAACGGTGCTCCAAATCCACTGGCACCCAACGCTCCCCGGAGGCAGCCGGAGCTCCAGCAGGCTTGTCATCACAATCCGCAGAACCGATACAGTCACAACAACTGTTGAAACCAACACAATCCGTGCCACGCGTATAATCGCTACAACCGGTACAACCGGAACCCCCGCTGTAAGCCTTTTGAAAAAAGGGATTTACAACAAAGAGTTGGCCACCGAACCTGCACCAGCGACGGCAGTCAGCGCTCAGGCCTCTTTACACTCTGTAAAGATCAAGCTTTACATGTGCTCACCTGGATTAACCCATCTCACAGGGCGGGACGGGCATGGCTGGATGGGCGCGTGCCGACAAGGGCAAGTCACGAACCGCCTGAGTCGAGCGAGAACGACGCCAGCGATGGGGATCATCGGCGAACCGTGAAGGAGCTTGCGGACACGTCCAGCGACCCCCTGCAGGATTTCGGATCAACAACGCCCCGGGCAATTCCGCCGCAACGGCTGCCCAATATCGACGGAGGCACTGCGATCCTGCGTGGAACAGACAGAGCGTCTGGCTAGCGCCGAGGGAGTGATCGAGAGGACTTCTCAGAGCGAATGCTGGCCGGAAAGACGTCTCAACAGCCGCGACACGGCCGGATCGGAGTCGCCGCGGTGAGCAGATCTCAACTCCTCACCGACCGGACTCCACAATCGGGAGCGCGAAGCAAAAAAAAACGGTACAGAGCTGGCCCAAAGGCCTTCCCTGTACCGCTTTTCCGTGTTTACAGAAGCATGCTTCTGCCAGAGGGTTTCTCACGCCCCCCGGTTCTCTCTCAAAGAATGCAAGCCGGCTACCAGTCTCACGCAGGCGGAGGGATACCCTGGAGCGGGTCATCCTCACGCCACGGAACTCAAATAACCGTAACATCCCTGAGGTGTGTAACAAGATGCATAACCCGTACCACACCGACAATCAGCACAACCGGTACAACCGGACCCGTACTGAATCACACGCAAATCCATTTGACAAAACACCTTACGACACAAGCCCCCTGCTGTACCCGCGATCGACCGACGGACAATTGTTAAGCACAGTGAACAAACTGACTATCCAAAATGTTTCAGCACTGAAACTCAATTCCGAACCGCGTCCCAAACGGTCTTCATTCACTTCGAAACCAGGCGTCTTTTTGGACATTGACCTCGGACAGATTCGTCTGGCGAACACGGTCGCTTGCCTACGTTGACCATAAGCGGCCGCCGAAAGGGTGAAAAACTCAACGTCGTTGCGGTCGAAACAAGGACAATCTGTGGTTATTCTTTGCGTGTGAGTTCGTCAGCAGACGGGCTTCGACGCAGCCAGCTTGGACCAATCGTGGAAGATTGAGATACCGCGGCTGTCTGTTTCTTTCCTTTTCAGACCCGATCGCAGCAACATTATGCCAACCAGCCTGGTTACCGGCGGCTCCGGATTCATTGGCAGCCATCTCACAGAACATCTGCTGCAGCAGGGCAACACAGTTGTGGTCCTGGACGATCTGTCGACAGGTCGTGCCGAAAATCTGACGCATCTGGCTGATCACCCGAAACTGCGGATTCAGAATGCATCAATCACCGATCCAGTCGCCCTGGCCGAAGCCGCTCACAACGTTGACGAAATCTATCACCTGGCTGCTGCAGTTGGTGTGAAACTGGTTGCTGACGATCCGGTCCGCACCATCGAAACCAACATTTATCCGACCGAACAGCTGTTGCGGCTTGCTGTGCAGGGAAAGGTCAGTCGATTTTTTCTTGCATCCACCAGCGAGGTGTATGGAAAGAATCCGGGCGAAAGCTGGACAGAAGAAGACGACTTGCATCTTGGCCCAACCAGCCGACCGCGATGGGCTTATGGCTGTTCCAAGGCCATCGATGAATTCCTCGCTCTCGCATACCACCAGAAATACGGCGTCAAAGTGACGGTGGGCAGGTTTTTCAATGTCGTTGGCCCGCGGCAGGTTGGAAACTACGGGATGGTTGTTCCTCGATTTGTGGAAGCTGCGCTGAAGCAGGAACCTGTCGTCGTTTACGATGACGGCTCACAAATCCGCTGCTTTGCTCACGTGGCTGAAATCGTCGAATGCGTTGCGGCGCTGACCGCTCATCCGGAGTCGGGCGGCAGGGTCTTTAACATCGGCAGCGATCAGCCCGTGTCGATTCTGGAACTTGCAAAACGTGTCATCAGCCGCACCGGTTCCACTTCTTCAATCACTTTTCTGCCATACAACAAAGCCTACAGCGACGACTTTGAAGACGTTCAGCGGCGCGTCCCCTGTGTTGATCTGCTGAACTCGACAATTGGCCGCAAGCCGGAAAAAACTCTCGATGAGGTCCTCGATGACATCATCGCCTGGAAACGACAGTCTCTCGGGACAACGTGACCGAATTTCTGCCGCACACGGCAGGGGCGCAACCTCGATCCACCGAGCCCTCACAGACCTCATTGGAATCGTTTTTGGTTTTGGTAATCCTCCCGATCGAAGCATTGTTCTGGCCGAATCAGGCACGATCTGATTGCTATTCTCCTGCGGCGTGCTAAACTCCCGACCGTCGGACGGGGTTCAGCCTCGACACCGACTCCGTGTTTTTCCTCCGCAATGCTTCGGAAATCGTGCTCGCAGCAGCGTTGCCATTTCATCACAACAGCGGAAAAACGGGAAGACACGCAGCTGAATCAACTCAGCAAAAAAGCGCTAGTGGCGAAATTGGCAGACGCGCACGCTTGAGGGGCGTGTGGAGCAATCCGTGCAGGTTCAAGTCCTGTCTAGCGCACTTCTCCCCTTCCCCAGTCTATCCACGGACTGGGGGAAACTCCGGGGAAACTCCGAGCAAAACTGTGACCGCGAATCTGACCGCCTGTCACCCGGTGCAGCCTGCCATTTCCGCCGATCCAGTCGGTCCTCAACCGCGTGATCCAGGCGACCTGAGGAGACTTCATTGGCTCACCTCAGTCGGCGAGAGTCCTGGCATACCAACGGTGGACACAGCCCTGCCAAAAGGCCACCGCAGGCAGCAAGCCTTTTCTCGTCGCTCAGCCGCCCGCCGTTTCAATGCCCACGAATCAAAAGCCCGTCGCTGATCATCGCCAGCAGCGATGTTGATGCCGCGCACTGAACGCACGTCAAGGCCGCGGTAATGACATCGAGATCCGCTCATCACAGAACCATGCCGTCTGCCGCTGCACACGCATCGACTTCCCGACGTGTCCGCTGACCTCATGCAGAAGATTCAATCACGCGGAATCGCTCTGCAACATTGGGTGGCCCCATCAACAGTAGATGGCCCCAAAAAGTAATCAGAGAAGTCCTGGCGTTGTTGACACAATCGGCAGGTTGCCTACTTCAGCGAGTCGGGCAACTGATCAGTCGCCCAGTCCGGGGTGCCAAACCAGTGGTGCATTTCCATCAGAAACGGCGCCACAACCTCTGCTGGTTCGGCGATGTGTCCTCGGTCTGCCGTTTCCACCATCCAGGTGTCCAGGGCTGTGCGCAGGCTTAGCAGAGCCTGCTGGTGTTCAGGATTTGCTGATGAGGCGAGATTGTGGATCTCGTGCGGATCGGACGTCGTGTCAAACAGCATTTCGTTGGGGAACGGCTGCATCAACTGCAGTGCGGGACCGGACAGGCGTCCTTCGGCCTTCAGCTGTCGCATCAGGGGTTTGACCAGGAAGCACTTCTCTTTGTAGCGGTTGAGCGTTTCAAAGCCTGCCCCCGGCGTATAGTTGCGAATGTAGTGATAGCGGTTGCTGTGGACGGATCGCATCCGCACGACCGTTTCATCGATGCGATCTCGCGCTGCGAAAGCGTAGGTTCGCGGCGGGGCCGCTTCCGGACCAGCAAACACCTGGCTTTGCATCCCGGCAGGACGCGGGATTCCGGCGAAAGCCAGGGTGGTAGCGGTCAGATCCAGCAAGCTGACAACGCGATCACTGACTGTTCCTGCTGGTTCATGGTCGGTCAGCACTGGGCGGCTCGCTGCATCGCGAATGATCAACGGTACTCGCAGGCCCTGGTCAAACGGCCAGTGAATGCCGCGAGCGGTCAGTCTTCCGTTGTCGGCAAAGAGCATAATGACGGTGTTGTTATCGAGGCCCTGTTCACGCAATTTGGTGAGGATTTGTCCCACCCGCACATCAGCTCCACTGGCCGAATTCAGGTATCGAGCCCATTCCTGCCGCACGACCGGGTGGTCCGGATAATACGGCGGTGGATTCACATTGTTCTCCGTGGCAACCTGCGGATGCCACTCTTCACCCACCCATGGCACTCGTGGTTTTTCCGCGGAGCGACGATCGTAAATGTCGTACTCCGCTTCAGGCAGATTGATCTGAGCGAAGAACGGCTGTTTGGCTTCGAGGTCGTTCCACTGCGCTGTTTCGTACAGTTCGCCTTCGTTGACGAAATTCAGGTCCAGTTTGCCTGTTCCCACACGCAGATCGCCGATGTGCGTGATATTCGCCGTGAAGTAGCCTGCATCGCGTAAACGATGGGTCAATGGTCGGATCCCGGGTGGAAGCCGAAAATCATCATCACGGTGAGAACGCATATGGTGCGTGTCTGTTGTCGTCTGATACATGCCGAGCATAAAGCAGGAGCGACTGGGGGCACAGACGGGAGAGGTGGAGAACGCACTGGAGTAGCGGACCCCATTTGCAGCCAGACGATCGATGTTTGGGGTCGCAACTCCCGCCTGCCCACAGCAGCCAAAGTCATTCGAAAAATTCTCAGCGACGATCCACAAAATGTTCGGCTGTTGTTTGTCGGAATCTGCCAGTGTGTGCTGAGTGAGTAAAAAGACAGCCAAAAGAGCACTCAGCAGGTGACACTGCCCAGGCGGAATACGTCGGGCTGACAGTGCGGTGGGAAAGGAAGTGCTGGTCACTGGAATGTCCTTCCGGAAAATAACGCGCGGTCTTCGTTGACGATGACTCTGCTCGCTCGAAATGTCTCTCAAAGCAGTTCAGGCTGTCTCCGTGATGACGCCGCGGAAAGGCAGTTCCGGCTGCAGCGGGTCAATCGCACTGGCCGGAATCCACGGGCTCATGTGTCGAGCAACAGCTTCAACCACATTCACAACCACGGCATTTCCAAACTGGCGATACGCCTGAGTGTCCGAAACCGGGATTCGAAAGCGGGCTTCACCCGGACGTTCAAAACCCATCAGTCGAGCGCACTCCCGCGGAGTCAGGCGGCGGGGATTGCCATTCGGGCGGCGGACCAGGATTTCGGAACCATCCTTGTAGTAGCGAGCGGACAGTGTGCGGGCAACTTTCTGCGCATCCACCATCCCGAAGCCGAAGCCGTTCCCCTTGCGGCGATGCTTTTCGGCGTAATCCTGGAGGTACTGCCAGAGTCTGTCGGAAAGTGTGTATTTGGGATTCACGGTCCCCTGTGGACCTGATGTGAAATGGCTGTCAGCGGCTTCGGAACCATCCTCCGGATGCAGTACCGTCTCCATCCGCGGACCGTGGTCCGGACGGGGGATGTGTAGATCGTCAAAGCTGAAATCGTTGTCTTCCCGGAATCCCACGATGAAAATTCGTTCGCGATGCTGCGGCACAAACGACTTCGCATCAATCACTCGCCAATGCAAATTTGTGTAGCCCAGCTCCTCGGTCAGGGTGCGGTGAATCACTTTGAATGTATTGCCGCGATCGTGGCTGACGAGATTCTTGACGTTCTCCAGCAGAAATGCCGCCGGCCGGTGATGCTCAATGATTCTGGCGACGTCGAAGAACAGGGTGCCCTGAGCTTCACACTGGAAACCGTGGCTGCGGCCGAGTGAGTTCTTTTTGCTGACACCCGCAATGGAAAAGGGCTGGCAGGGAAATCCGGCCAGCAAGACGTCAAACGCCGGGATCTCCTCGACTGCAACAGCGGTAATGTCGCCGGCAAAAACGTGGTCTTCGTCGTCGTGGAAATTGGCCACATACGTCCTGCGAGCCATTTCGTTCCATTCACTGGTGAACACGCAGCGGCCACCAATGCACTCAAACCCCCTGCGCAATCCCCCGATCCCGGCAAACAAATCAATCATGCGGAAGGCATTGGCATGAATCGGTTGTGGTGGAAGGGTGGCAGCCAGATTCCGCATCAGCTCCATCACCGGAGGTTTGGGACGACTGCGACCCGATTCGTAGCGACGCAAGGTGCGTGACGAGATACCAAGCCGCTGTTCGAGGTCGGCCAGAGAGAGACCGGAGCGTTCTTTCAGGACGGCAAATTCAGAGGGCATGGCGGAATCACTGCTTGGCTGTTCGGGGACGAATTCGGCCATTTTGGCGGAATTATTCCCAGTTGCAACAGGCGAGCCATTGATCAGCTGTGAAAACTGCGACTTCGCGTGCGCTGATTGCTCGGTGAGGGGACAGGGGCGATGAACGCGGGGAAGTGTTGCGACCGAAACCGGCAGGATCTGCGGCGAAATCCGCTGTTGTGTCAGAATCCGCCGAAGACTACATTCCGCGATATGCCTCGAGGTGCGTATCTTTGCGCGGTCAGGGGTATGTCTCCCGAGAACGCCCATGATCGGCGTTTTCGGTCAGAAGAATTGCTTCTCCAGCACCAGGGATGGTGAAAATGAGCACAGAATGCACTGCGACTCCGCTGGCGATTTCCGAGCTGCTGCTGGCTGGAGATCTGATTCTCAACCTTTCCTCTGAGGTTCTGAACACATTACCTGGAGTGATGTACCTGACGGAGCAGAATGGGCAATTGCGGTGTTCGGAGACCACCGGACAGCTTGTTTGGCAGGAAGGCCTGACAACAGAGCTGGCCGGGATCCTGCCGGATCACGAGATCAATCGGGTGGTGGTTGTTTGCGGCCCCGACAGCTCCGTTGCCGAACAGGCGGCAGCAGCTTTGAGTGGTGCCAATATTCGGCATCTTCTGGTGCGACTTTCGGCCGACTGCGACGCCAGTGCTTTTATGGATGAAGAGGACGCTGAGGCTGTTTCGGAGCGGTTACGGCAACTGGGATATCTCTGACGGACAGGGTCAGGGCACGAGGCACATGAGGTGTCTTCGACAACAGGATCATGGAAGGGTCAAAGCAGATGGATTTGTTTCTGCTGGGAATTGACGGGTTGCCGCGGTGGATGTGGCAGCAGCTGGCAGACAGCGGTGTGATGCCAAACAGCCAGAAGTTGCTGCGCACCGGCACACTGGTGCCGATGAAGTCTGCATTGCCGGAGGTCTCATCGGCTGCCTGGGCATCGATTGTGACGGGGGAGAACTCCGGCGGGCACAACGTTTTTGGGTTTACGGACCTGCTGGACGGCAGCTACACGCTGGGCTTCACATCGTCACGAACCTTTCGCGCGGCCCCGTTTTGGTCTCGCCCTGATGCCGGGCCGAGCCTGATTTTGAATGTTCCGCAGACTTATCCTGCCCAACCGCTGAACGGGATGCTGGTTTCCGGCTTTGTTGCGCTGGATTTGAAGCGGGCAGTTTATCCGGCGGATGCATTTCCGTGGCTCAATGAGCAGAAGTATTCGGTCGACGCAGACATGTCGCTGGTGGAAAAGGGCAAGTCACGTTTTGTCCGGGAACTGCTCGACGTCATGCGAATCCGCTGCGAGGCACTGCATCACTACTGGGATGCGGAACCGTGGCAGAATGTGATGTATGTCTTCACCGGTACTGACCGGCTGAATCATTATCTGTGGGAGGACTTTGAAGATTCCTCGTCACCGCATCACCAGGAGTTTCTGGACTTCTACCACGAGGTGGATCGGGAGATTGGTCGAATTCTGGAGCGGCTGGACGACCGTACGACACTGGCTGCCGTCTCCGATCATGGATTTGCCCGCCAGCTTCGCAGTGTGAATCTGAATTGCCTGCTGGCAGAAGCCGGGTACCTGCAGCTGAAGCCGTCAGATCGTCCTTCGTATGGTGACATGCTTCCGGAGACGAAAGCCTTTGCCATGGACCCGGGGCGGATTTATTTGCATCGCGAGGGCCGTTATCCGAACGGTCGGGTCACGGACGACGAGGCTGAGGAGTTGATGCAGGAATTAACACAGTGGCTGGGCAGCGTTTCTGTGGCGGGAGCCCCGGTGACAGCTGAAGTCGTGCGTGGTGGTGATGCCTACAGCGGACCGTTTTCGCACCGTGCCCCGGATCTGATCGGAATGCCTGCCGAGAATGTGGCGTTGAGTGGCCGTCTGAATCTCAGTGACCTGATTGAGCCAACGCTGATTAACGGCCGTCACACTTACGAAGAATCTTCGTTTTTTGTTCGCGGCGAGAATCATGGTGAGATACCGGCGGACATGAAGGTAGAGAATGTGCTGGATGTGATCCTGCCGGCACGCGAGCAGAGTTTGCGGCGGGCTGCGTAGGCGAGGCCGGGAGCTGAAAATTTTTGACGGTCGCATCGCGAGTGAATGGATGTTTGCGATGACGATCACCGGACAGAACTGGAAGAACCATGACGAATACAGGATGTCATAACGCGGGTCAGACCTGCTGGAGTTGCCCGGCGGTTGAATTTAAGGGGCACGTGGATTTTCGTGCCTGCGGCCAGGCTGCATTTCGCAAGGCGGCTCAGGGGCAACTGGTGGTGGAATGTCGACGCCGTCCGGAGATTGGTTACTTCGATCCCAACTCCATCACGTTTGAGAGCTGCAGCGAGTGGAAAGAGACTCCGGACGGTTACTTGCTGGACGGAATGAAGGTGTTGATTCTTGGCATGGACGGCTATCTGGGCTGGCCTCTGGCTCTGAAGCTGGCGCGGCAGGGCTGTCGGGTGCTGGGCATCGACAACATGATGCGCAGAGACCTGGTTGCGGAGCGTGGTGCGGATTCCATTACCCCCATCGGCAGCATGGAAGAACGCGTTGCAGCGGCGCGGGAAAAGCTGGACGTCGAAATCGAGTTCCGGGAACTGGACCTGATGGATCGCCCCGCCCTCGCTGCTTTGATTGAGGAGTTTCAGCCGGAGTCGATTGTTCAGTTCGCCGAGATTCCAAGTGCACCTTACAGCATGGCGGATGTTGAGCGAGCCGTGAGCACCGTGCAGAACAATGTCGTGGGAACGCTTGGTCTGCTGTTTGCCGTGCGGGATCACGCCCCGGACGCTTCCATCATCAAGCTGGGAACCATGGGAGAATACGGCAGCCCGCTGACCGGTCGACCGTTGTTTGAGGGTCTGTTCCCCGGTGACGCGGTGCTCCAGTATCAGGGGCAGGAGTGGAGTTTGGGGGGGGAACTGACTCCCCGAGATCCCGTCAGCTTTTATCACGTCAGCAAAGTCCAGGGAACATTCAGTGTTTATGAAGCCTGTAAGTACTGGTGGCTGCGAAGTTATGACGTCATGCAGGGCGTGATTTACGGGAACAGTTCAGCGGAGCTGGATTTGGACCCCGCGTTCAACACACGGTTCGACATTGATGAGTGGTGGGGAACGGTGGTGAATCGCTTTGTGGCTCAGGCGGTGATTGGAATGCCGCTGACAATCTACGGCAGCGGATCTCAAAAACGCGGCTACATCACTCTGCGGGACGCGATGCAGTGCATTACTCGGTTGATCGCTGCACCTCCGGAACCCGGTCAGTATGACGTGGTTAACCAGGTGACGGATGTTTTCAGCGTCCGTGAAATCGCACAGATGGTGGCAACCATCGCGAGGGAATTTGATCTGGAAGTGGAAGTGCAGCGGATTGAGAACCCGCGCGTGGAATCAGAAGAGCATCCGTACGAGGTGATCCACGAGAAGCTGGCTGATCGGTTTGGTTTTGAGTCAGAATCTGCATTTGCAGATGAGGTGCGACACCTGTTTCGCGTGTTGCTGCAGCCCGAGATTCGAGCTCGCATCATCAACCAGCAGGACACACTGTTCCCGAAGACTCGCTGGAGCGGTGAGCACGGCGAGCTGGAGGTACTGGAAACCTGGAAACCGGCGGCCTGAACGATTCCGTCTGGTGGCGACGAAATTGCCGGGATGAGTTTGGGCAGGTCGGCTGAAAACGGAATGTGCAAAGGGGGAGAGCAAACAGGATGGAACTGCAGAGCGGACAATTCCGGGAACGTGTACTGGAGAGCAATCGACCGGTGCTGGTTGATTTCTGGGCGACATGGTGTCCACCGTGCCGCATGATGAAGCCCGTTCTGGAAAAACTGGCGGTGAAGGTCGCTGACTGGGCTGATATTTATTCCGTCAATATTGATCGTCAACCAGATGTTGCGGCAGAGTTTCAGATCAGCGGTGTACCAACATTTTGTGCCTGGGCCGGCGGCAGCATTGTGACGCAGCGAACGGGTGCGTTGACCGAATCACAGCTGCTGCAGTTACTTCAAACAGCCCGCGAAGCGCTGCCGGCAGCCGCAGCCGATGACGCTGCAGATGTCAACGAGCGTGACTGGGTAACAGTTGTTTCCGGGCTGCCGCGTTCGGGAACGTCGCTGATGATGCGGATGCTGGAAGCCGGCGGCATTCCGGCGCTGACAGACCGGCAACGCCAGGCAGATGCAGACAACCCCAACGGCTATTATGAACTGGAGGCGGTCAAGCAGACTGATACGGATTCTTCCTGGGTGGAAACCGCTGCCGGTTCCAGTGTGAAAATGGTGTTCCGACTGCTGCGACATTTGCCGGAAGACCGCCGGTATCGTGTGATTCTGATGCGGCGGGACGTCGGTGAGATTCTGCGATCACAGCGAGCGATGCTGGACCGCAACGGGGTCTCCACTGACATCGCCGACGATCGTATGCGGGCGATGATTCAGGCCGAACTGCAAAGCTTTTATGCATGGCTTCCACAGCAGAGTCATCTGGACTCTGTGAATGTCAGCTACAACGAACTGATGGAAGATCCCGGGCGAATTGTACGTCAGATCGATCGCCATCTGGGTGGCACGCTGGACTGCGATGCGATGGCCGGTGTTATTGAGCCGCAGTTGTACAGACAGCGTGCCGCGTAAGTCATTCACAGCCGTTTTCCCTGAGTTACACATCGATTTTTTGCAGGGTGCATTATGAGCTTTTTCTCCGGCAAGACAGTACTGGTCACTGGCGGCTGCGGAACCGTTGGACGCGAACTCGTGAGACAGTTACTGGAGCATGATCTTTGTGAAATTCGCGTGATTGACACCAACGAATCGGAAGTGTTTTTCATTGAACAGGAGCTGCTGCAGCATCAGCGACAGAATCCTTCCAGCAAAACCAGGAGTCTGTGTCAGATTGGCGACATTCGAGATGGCGAAATGCTGAATCGAATCTTCGCGGGCGTGGATATCGTGCTGCACACGGCTGCCCTGAAGCATGTGATTCTGTGCGAGCGAGCCCCGTTTGATGCAGTACAGACCAATGTGCTGGGCGTGCGGAACATCATTGAGGCCGCATTGAACAACGATGTGGAACGCGTCATTTTCACC
>Ga0213858_10000558_pt1 | contig 17778 bp, 10 predicted proteins | sample PICome_FD_160122 | JGI IMG/M metagenome (GOLD analysis project Ga0213858, IMG submission 160122) | Coastal seawater microbial communities near Pivers Island, North Carolina, United States - PICO245 | ecosystem: Environmental > Aquatic > Marine > Coastal | place: USA: North Carolina | collected... | reverse complement strand
AAATTCAAACTAAATAATATCACTGTAAATATTAAAGCTCAAGGAGCAGGTCCAAATCGTATTGATGCAAAAATTTATAAAAATAATTTAATAAGTTTTGGAAACATTAAATTGGAAAAATGTGAGGTTGCTACTATTGACCTATCGCCCATAAATAACGCTTTTTTTGAAATAAATACGAAAAAAATTGATGGTGTAATTGGAGCAGATATTCTAAAAAAGTGTAAAGCGCTTATAGATTTCAACAAGAACTATTTATATTTAAAAAAACCGTCCTAAAATTTAGAACGGTTTAAAATTAATTTAGTCTTGAACTTGAAATGTTATTGGTAACGAGTATGGAACAATCACCGGTTTTCCTCTTTGCTTGCCAGGTTTCATTTTTGGCAACATATTTATAACTCGAGCTGCCTCTTTTTCCAGTCTTGGGTGAGGAGCTCTTGACCTAACTCCAGTAACATTCCCGTTTTTATCAATCTTAAAAATCACACTGATTCGTTGACGACCAGATAAACCAAGATCCCCCGCTAAATCGGTATTGAACTTCCTTTGTACAAATTTTGCTATTTTATCTGACATGCATTTTCTTTTTTCTGCATTTGATCCACGCTCACAGCCAGGATACTCAGGAACATTTTCAATAACAGCAAATGGAACCTCAACATCTTCTACAACTTCTTCTATCTCAATTTCCTCAATCTCGATTTCTTCGTCTTGATCAGTTTCAGTAGACTCTATAACCGTTTCTTCAACCTCTTCCTCGTCTTCAACAACTTCAATAACTTCTGGGGCTGCTGGAGGTGGTGGGGGCGGTGGCGGTGGAATAATTTGTTCGATAATTGGAATCTCTTCATCAAGCTCATCATCCAGATTAAGCTTTCCAATATCTATATCAGACTTGTCATAGGTCTTCCAGTTGATTGTAGAATATGTTAGAAATAACATTAGTGCTAAACCTACAGCAAAGTAAATTGATCCGTTTTTACCGACATCAGCTTTAGGATTTTTCTTTGATTCCATTTATTAAATTTTTAGAGGGTTAAATTAAATAAAATAAAATAAACATCATTGAAGATTTTAAATTTTTAACAGTGTTTTTTTGAATTAAGAAATATAGCAATAGTCAATGTCCCCAAAACATTTGCAAAAATATCCAATAATTCAAAATTTCTATTTGTGGTTAATATTGATTGACAAAGTTCAATAATTATACCAAAACTTATAGTTAATACAACTGTGATTATCAAACTTTTTTTTAGATTATATACTTTTGCAGTATTATATACTAATAAACTAAAAATAGAATAAATCATATAGTGTATTACCTTATCCATATGTTCAAATTTAAATTGAGTTGAATTATTTAAATTTGATAAACTGCTGTAAATTATTAATAATGCATACAACAGAGTAGATAGGGTTATGACAGTCTTTCTAACCACCAATTAGCTCCTTATATTCTGCAGCGTTCAATAAATTCTCTATTTCTGAAAGATCATCACATTTCAATTTAATCATCCATCCCTTTCCGTAAGGATCGTCATTAACCATTTCGGGAGAGTCTTCTAATGCTTCATTAAATTCAATGACTTCGCCTGAAACAGGCACAAATAAATCTGAAACTGTTTTTACAGCTTCTACTGTACCGAAAACCTCCTCAGCATCTAACTTTTCATCAATTGTATCAACCTCAACATAAACTATGTCTCCTAACTCACTTTGTGCAAAGTCTGTAATCCCAATGGTTAAAATGTCTCCATCAATATGAACCCACTCGTGGTCTTTAGTAAATTTTAATTCAGCTGGTATATTCATTTTTTTAATTTTATTAAATTAATTTCCAAAATTATAACGTAATGTAAATCCTGATCTTATAGTTGTCTGAGGGAAGGCAGTAGAGATTGCATATTCTGAAAAAGCATAATCAAAATAAAAAATTGCAGTTAGATTGTTACTAAATGCATAATCGGCAGCATATCTCAAACTCCAAATCGTTTGCCCTGCACTTACCTGATTGTTGTCTAGATCTAAGTACCTTACAATTGTTTTATTATTTCTAACCGAAACATCTGCTTTCATATTTAAATCGCTCTTAATAATTTTTCTTGGACCAGCTAATTTAGATTTTATTCTTAAATCTTTGATTCTATATCCTAACCCAAATACATACTCATATCCTTGAATCTCTGTAAGTAAATTATTATCAAAACTTAGTGACAAACTACGATCTTTTTTTATTTCTGCCGAAAGTTTAACAGAATTTTTCATTTCAAAATCAAGCTTAACTAGTGGGCTAAATTGTTCTACTAAATTTACATTACTAAATAATGTTCTAGATTTAAAGTTACCAGATTGATCTAATGAATTAGGATCTTGTTCATCATAATCGATATTTGGATCTGCTGCTTGATAATCTAAATTTGTCCTAAACTGATTAACTGTATAAGAAGCCCTGTAAGCATGAGTAAGAGAAAATCGCCTGAAATGTTTTTTAAACCATTTATTCCTCATTAACCCAGTATATTTAAGATTCCAATTTGGTATTGGAATCTCTCTAAAAGCACCCAGGCTAATAGAATTTGCATCTTTACCAGAATACGCAGAAAGAAAAGCTGGGAGTAAAACAGATTGACTATTTTTTCCAAATCCAAGTGGGTACCCTTCATCGTCTAAACTATAAGCTTCAGAACCATAAAAATTTTCAGCTAATCGTCTTGCAATAACTAATCTATTTACCTTAAAATTCTCAAATGATTCTGAACCAAACTCATCGCTTTTACTAAATGCCGTGCGAATAATAGAAGTTGTAATATTAAAATTACCAAATGTATTTTGAATCAATGAATTATAAGTATCACTCAATCCATCAAAATTAGTGTCAGTTGTGTTAAAGTTTTCATTAAGATTAGAAGCATATGTTTTACCGCCATTAAAATCTATTTTTAAATCATTAATTGGCTCAGTATTTATAGAAAAATCCAAATTTTGATTGTAAGTCTCAGTGTATTGCTGATTAAACTGATCAAAGGTTGTTAACCAACCATTTCTAGCTGCAATATTACGGACATCTCTTTGACTGCCCATTGTATAACCAATTGTAGGTTTTATTGTACCTACAAAACCTGGAGTTGGTAAATATCCAGGTAAAAAAGAACTATTACTCTCTGAGTAATTGAATTGCATCCTGTTGATGCTTGAAAGTAATCCAATTCCAAAATCTTTTAGATTAAACTTTTTGCTAGAGCCTCTAGATCTATTTTTTTCATTATCATCATTAAACCCTCTAGAGATTTTTTCTCTAGAAGATGACCTATTTGACCTGGGCTTTTTTAAACCAACATAACGATAAAGTTTCCTCATGTCAAATGAACTATTTAAATTATGCTGATTAGCATTTGATATTGAATTTCCTAGATTATAAGTTTGACCATTGACGGTAAGTTGCCCAAAAAGATCTGAACCTTTATTCCATTGGAAATCACCAGTATAAGAATAATTGGCATTTATAAAACTAAGTGTAGGTATTTTATTTATAGGTAACTGATAATTAATTCCAAGCTGTTGGGAGTGTCTATTAGGATCTCCAAAATCAAAAAATCTGTCCCATATATCTAAGCTTGGATCTTGATCTCCATTCAAATCGTCATCTATAAAATAATTTCTAACTATATGGTTGTTAGAAGATGTGAAATTGAAACTTAATGCATTTGTGAGTTGATAATTAAGGGTGTATTGTATATCAAAAGTATAATTCCTCCTAATTAGTTCATCGACTGTTATATTATTAGCTCCTAAGTCTGCGTCTCTAAACTTCTGACTATTGAATTGTCGAATTATATCAGAGTTGAGTGTAAAATTAGAAGGCTTTAAATTAACATTAAAATCCTTTATTAATTTCCAATATTTTCCATTAAATAATGAATCATTACTTTTAAATGGCTCAAAAATTAACGGTTCAAAACTGTAGCTGTAATTAGCTCCAACTCTTACATTTTGATCAAGAGAACTTTCAATTTCAAAATCTCGATGATTAATTTCATTAAATGAATAATTAACGGTTAAATTTTCAACATCGTAAACTTTGGGCTTTGAATCCCCGGTTCTTTGTTTTTTAACTCCAATGAAATTTATACTTTGCCTTTTAGTGTAGTCTACTGATTGATTTAAAATCCTTTCTCTTTCTTCACTGTTTTCTGCAGCATCTAATCGACTCTCAAGTTTTAAGTCTTTGTATTGTTGATCATATTCGGGAGTAATTAGTGTTTCGCCTTGACCATAATTAAATGGTATTTGCAACCCCCATTTTTTTGGTAATAATTGACCAAGGTTCATATTAGTTACAACATCATATTGTTTTAAATCTTCACGACTCCTCTCATTAGGCCCCTGATCTAAATTTCCAAATCCAGTTGTACTTCTTTTTGCTGTAGCATTTACATTCATGAAATCTGCAATATTGGAATCCATACTCATCATGGCAGCCCATCCACCTTCATTATCCATATCAGCAATTCTTAGCTCGTTAAACCATACTTCAGCGCAAAGATCATTATTTCCAATATTTTTAACTCCAATCATCAAAGTTCTTATATCACCAAAATTTGGATTTCCTTTAATTGCAATTCTCTGCTCATAAGGAGCATCCGTTTGAGAAGAACTTGAAGTCAAAGAAAATGGAGTGAATTCTGTAACAGGAGTTTCTTGAAGCTCTCCATCAATTACATTATAAAAAATTGGATCTTCATTAGTTAATGTTCCCTGGTTTATTCCAATTGACTTTATTTGTTCAAGAAGCTCTAATGGAATGTTAATCTCATTAAATTCAGGCCAAACTTCACTTTCTGATGAACCAATAGCTCCTGATGATTTTCTAAGTGGTAATTCCAATTGGTAATAGTTTTGAGTAAAATCATTACCCATTCTAACAAAAGCAACTAAATCTCCTTGCTGAAAACTATTTGCCTCCCCATCTTCAGCATGTAAAAACATTTTAATTTTCTTGTACTGTCTCATGTCAACATTAATGTTCTTAAAAACTGCCCTGGAATCTTGCGACTCTAAGTCACAAACATCAACAACAAGTGATTGTTCGTTCTGTCTAACAATTGTATTGTTATTATTTAATTGTTCTCGCTGTACATCTGGAGGTGACACATAACTACCATCATTCTCTTGAATTCCAACAATACCTACACTAAAAGCTGTCGGTTCCAATAGCGTAGCTGCATCAGAATCCTCATCAAGAGATTGCTGAAACCGTCTCCAATCGCTTCTAACTAAATCAAATGTACCAAACCTAAATATTGTTGTTTGAGTAAAATCTTTTAAATAAAGTCTAGTGAATCTTATAGATCTAAAATCAGAAATTCCTCCGACTGCATTTGTGTAGGCCGTCAATGGGATTCTAAATTGATACCATTTTATTGTCCCGGAAGTTGATCCGTTAGGCAAAGTAATGTTTGTCAAAGTTTTACGGTCTACGATGTAAGGATTATTTACATTATTGAGTTCAGAAGAGTTAACATCAATTTCATATTCAAAATAACTATCAATTGTATTCATTGTGTTATCTCTGTTTATGTCTTCCACATCGGGTTGAGTAGTAGACCCTCTATTCGTATCGGTAAAAACATCTGGAGAATTCCCTTCAACACCGTTATAATTTCTATATCTTTCAAAAATATCACCAGTAGTATTTAAATAATAAGTATAATTGTCGTTAGCTGGATCAGATAAATTTGCAAAGGAAGAAAATCTTGGATCTGAAGTATTTGCTTCTTCAATATCGTCATATCCATCAAGGCCAACATCTTGATTTGCTCTCTCTTGACCCTGAGAAGAAAAAGCATAAATTAAAGATTGATTTTGCGGAGTAACTGCACCCCACGTAGTTTGGGGTAAAAGGCTTATGTTTCCATCATCAGGTAAGCCATTTTCATATTGCTTCTTACCATCTTTTATAACATCCTCAGAAATATTCCCAAGGTTTAATATTAATTTCCCTCCTTGATTTTCTGGATTATTTAGAAAAGGATCCATTAACCAAAATTCAATGTATTCTACATTTGATTGTTCAAAATCTGTAGAAGTCAATTGTCTGGAGATACCAGCCCAACTATTTTGAGGGGTGTCTAAAACTCCATCCTCTGCTCCAGGTTTATAATTATATGGGCCGCGCTCTGTTGGCCTGTAAACAAGATCTAATGAATTTATAACAGTGTATTGTCCTGTAACCAAATCAATTTCAGGAAATAATTCATCAATAAATATTCTCCTAGTATATAAATTTGATATATCATTATCATTTATATCTCCAGGGCGTTGAGTACTATAAAAAATTGGATCTACAGTGTACCAATTTAACATTGCTCTATCAAATCCATTTTGATATCCATTATCATCTTCATTTCCCTGAGAATAAACTCTTCCCAATCCCTTAGGTCTACTTGATAAAAACCACGACTGTGGGCTTAGTAGACTAATCCCATTTTGAGTACCTTCAAAATCATCAATATAAGATGTAACTTCATTATTAAAATCTGTTCCTTTTGGAGCGCCTGGTTTTAAATATGCAAATTCACCTCTAACTGAAAAATTAGATTCAACATCAGTGTCTATATTTGGTAATTTATTAACTAATCTTGTTAGAAAAGGAACTTCGCTTGAAAAATTCCCATTAAATCCAAAAATGGTATTGTTTATTGGCTCAGTACCATAATTTGCTTTCTGAGTAATTGGACGTTCATTAAGGTTTAAAAGTGTGGCACCTAAAACAAAATTTTCATTAAACTGATGTTCCACATTGAAACCCGAAAAGCGTTTAGTCTGTTGTCCAAAAACAGCATTGTTTTCAACAGAAACTTGGATTGGAGTATTTGACGATTGTAATGAAGGATCTAATATTTGTACTGTTCCTATTTGATAATTAACCGTATAATCAACACCTTCAACGAGAACACGTCCTCCAGCAGTTACTCTAACTGATCCCCTAGGTACGTTAAATGCTCCTATTGGAATTCCAGTTCCTCCAGTGGATTTATAACGCCCTTTAATTTGAAATTTGTTTTTCTCACTATCTTGAAGAGCAGCAGTTTTTGTGCTCTTGTACAAAGACTTATATACATACTTCAATTGATTTGCGTTATAGTTACCTGGAATAGACTCATCCCCTAAATAAGATTCTGAAGGATCTAATCTTAAAGATTCAAATAAATAACCTCCAAATGGCTCAACTTTGGTGAAAATGATTTGTCCGTTTTGTGGCACAACAGTAATACCAGGAACAAAATCAAAAAAACCATCACCTTTATTTTGTGGATCGTTATTAAAATTAAGTCGATCGAAATTAAAGAAACGTATTAAAGGTGTTTCATTGATTGGGTCTTCATTACCAAAAGGAGTAGGAAAAGGTGTCCCATCAACAGGCAAAATATAATTTAAAGATGAAGTCTCATTATAAAAAATATTTAATTTAAAATCTTCTTGCGAGAGTTGGTATGCACCTGTATTATAAATATTTTTCATCATCAAATCCCATATAGGCTGATCTACATTGGTAACAGCACTTTTCAACATTTTCAGCACTAAACTTTGATTATTTACAATTTGATTTCCAGTGTTTGGGTCAGTTTCAACGTCAGTTGCATTCAAACCATCATTAGCAAATTCACCAACTTGATAAACTTCACCTCCGACAGTATATTGATATGCAACAGCTAAAACTTCATCATTTTGAAGTCTTTGATTTAATGAGATATAGCCTAATTGAGTATTCAAAGTATATCCACTCCCCTGAATTAATTTTTTTGCATTCTCTAATTTTCCATAATCAAATCCTTCATTTATTCCAGGTGGGGAAAATCCTGATTGCACGGTTGCTATATCTCTAATTGATTCATTAAGCTGAGAGCCTGGTCCGCCAATATTAGTTGGATCGAAAGCGTTATTTGAATTATCTGGATAAGCATTTGGGGCAACATTGACAAAGCCTGGTGGAGGAGAAGTTAATCCAATTCTAGAAGACTCTCCAAGGTCTTGAACAGCTATTATGTTTCTTATATTTTGAGTTTGATTAGTTCGATTGGTTACCCAAACTTCAATTCTAGTAATTTGAACTTGTGAATTTATAAATGGATAATTTTCAAGAGCCTGATCATAGTGTTCTCTAAAATAGTGACTTAGAAAGAAATGTCTGTTTTCATCATAATCCAGTCCGAAAAATTCAAAATCTTGTAATGTTCCTCCACCCTGAGCAATAATGTTTTTTGTTTCAGACCTTTGCTCAGAAAAAACACCTGTAATTCTAGTTTTACCAAACTGTAGTTCAGTTTTTACACCAAACAAAGATTGTGCTCCATTAATTAACGAACTATTTAGTGGCATATTTATATTTCCAACTTCCAGCTTTTGAAGAATATTATCTTCACCACCATCAACAGTTGGATCAAATTCAAGTTTAAAAATATTTTGAAAATCAAATGTGGACTGAGTATCATAATTCAAATTAGCTTGAAGTCTGGTACCAACCTTACCCATCAAACTCAAGCTAATTCTTTGGTCAAAGTCAAAAGTTAAGTTGCTCTGATTCCTGGGAGAAAACACTGGGTTTTCTTGCTTGGTGTACATAATTCCTAAATCCATTTCGACAGAACCTTGAGGAACTACAGATATTACATTGCTTCCAAATATACTCTCAAAAAATTTACTGTTAACATACATATCTGGAATCAAGTTTTTTCTATCATCTTCTTCACCTTTTAAACCTTCATAAGCATCTATTTTTTCTTTGTAATAAGCTTTTAAATTTTCATTGTATATGAGTTCTTGAAATTCTTTAGGGGTTAAAATCACAGGATAATTAATATTAAAATCTCCGATTTTAGAAGTATAATAATAACGATCAGTTATAGGATCGTAGCTATACATCTTAATAATACTACTTGGATCAGGAAAACTAAGATCTTTGAAAGAGAATGTATTTAAAGTTGAATCGTTTGAAACTGGACTAATTTGAGAGAAAGCAGAATACCAAAATCCGAATAGAAAAAATAAAACACTGATGTGCTTTTTGAATATTTTGGTATTGTAAATTTTCAATATTTTAAAGGTTTTTTAGGGCTTCTTTGATAATTAACTCAACTGACGCATCAGGAATATTTTTTAATATATCCACAACAACTCGATCACTTTGTTTTTTTGAAAACCCTAATACTTCTAAAGCAGATAACGCTTCATCTTTCTTAGTATTGTTTAAATCAGAAATAGTTTCATCGAAACCATATACCTTCAAAATCTTATCTCTGAGTTCAATAATAACACGCTGCGCGGTTTTAAGGCCAATCCCCTTAACAGATTGAATTAAAGTTACATTCTCAGATGAAATTCCGTCACGAATCTGTTTTGGTGTTAAGGAAGAAAGCATAGTTCTTGCGGTATTGGTACCTATCCCGCTAACAGAAATTAATAATTTAAAAATATCTCTTTCGTTAGAATTTATAAATCCAAAAAGTTGATGGGAATCTTCTTTTACTTGTAAATATGTTAACAGAAAGATATTTTCATTATCTGGAAGTTGAGAGAAAGTGTTCAAAGATATATTTACAAAATAGCCAACTCCATTGCACTCAATTACAACTCCAGTTGGAGTTTTTTCAACCAATCTGCCTCTAAGATGAGTAATCATGTTAAAATATTAGGAAATCAAAAGTACTAAATTTATGATACATTTTTGAATGAATATTATAATGCAATGATTATGCCTTTTCTTTCTGTTGAGCATCTACAACTGCAACTGCAGTCATATTTACAATTTCATCTACACTAGCACCAAATTGAATAATGTGAACTGGTTTTCTAAGACCCATCATAATTGGCCCAATTGATTCAGCATTATTTAATTCTTTTAATAACTTATATGTAATATTGGCAGACTCAAGATTAGGAAAAATAAGTGCGTTAACTTTTTTATTTGCTAGTTTAGAAAAAGGAAAATTTGCCTTCAACATATCACTATTTAAAGCAAAATCAGTTTGCAGCTCACCATCTACTGATAAATCAGGATGTCTTCGATGAAGGTAAGCCACCGCTTCACGTACTTTAGTAGCAGTTTGATCTTTAGATGATCCAAAGTTTGAATATGATAACATTGCCATAACTGGAGTTATTCCAAAAAGTTTCATAACACCAGAGGTCATTTGGGTAATTTTAATTAAGTCGTGAGCTGATGGATTAATATTTATAGCTGTATCACTTAAAAACATAGGTCCTCTTCTAGTGATCATAACATTTGTAGTTGCAATTCTTGTTGATCCAGGAGCTAATCCAATTAAATCTAACATTGGTTTAACAATTGAAGGGTAATTCCTAGAATACCCTGTTATCAATGCATCTGCATCTCCCTCATTAACCATCATAGCTGCAAAATAATTCCTCTCGCGCATGATTTTGTTTGATGATAAAAGAGTTTGACCTTTACGCTTCTGCTGTTTCCAAAAAACTTCCCCATATTTATTTTTCTGATCTAAATACTCATCATCTTTGGGATCAATTATTGGTACATCCGCATCAAATTCTAATTCTAGTTTTAAATCTTCAATCTGCTTTTTATTACCAAGTAAAATAGGTTTCGCAATACCTTCTTCGTGAACTATCTGAGCAGCCTTTAAAACATCCAATTGATCAGCTTCAGCAAAAACTACTCTTTTAGGATTTGATTTTGCTCTATCAAATAACAACCTTACAATTTTGTTATCAGCATTCATCCGATCTAGTAAATTCTCTTCATATTTATCCCAATCACTTATTGGGGATTGAGCAACTCCGCTTTCTATAGCTGCTTTAGCAACTGCAGGTGGTATTTTTGCTATTAGTCGTGGATCAAATGGCTTTGGAATTATATAGTCTTTACCAAAAGCCAAACGCATTTCCCCATAAGCAATATTTACTTGTTCAGGAACTGGTTCTTTTGCCAATTCGGCTAGAGCTAAAACAGCAGCTTTTTTCATAGCTTCATTTATTGTAGTTGCTCTAACATCCAAAGCACCCCTAAATATGAAAGGAAATCCTAAAACATTGTTAACCTGATTGGGGTTATCACTTCGTCCAGTTGCCATTATTATATCCTTTCTAGTTTTTATGGCCAGATCATACTTAATCTCTGGATTTGGATTAGCCATTGCAAATACAATTGGTTTAATTGCCATTGACTTTAACATTTCAGGAGTAACTAAATTTGAAATTGAAAGTCCAATAAAAACATCGGCATTAATCATTGCCTCCTCTAAAGTATTTATATTTTTTTTAGTGGCGAATTCAATTTTTTGCTTGCTTAAACCTTCTCGATCTGAGCGAATAACCCCTTTGCTATCAAGCATCACAATATTTTCACTTTTCGCTCCAAAAGACCTATAAAGTCTTGTACATGATATTGCAGCAGCTCCCGCACCACTAACAACGATTTGAACATCCTCAATATTTTTTTCTGCTAATTCTAATGCATTTAAAAGAGCAGCAGCAGAAATTATTGCAGTTCCATGCTGGTCATCATGCATAACTGGGATATTTAGTTCGGCCTTTAGTCTTTTTTCAATTTCAAAAGCTTCTGGAGCTTTTATATCCTCAAGATTAATACCCCCGAATGTAGGAGCAATATTTTTCACAGTTGAAATAAACTCTTCAATATTTTCAGTATCTACTTCAATATCAAAGACATCAATATCAGCAAAAATTTTAAATAATAAACCCTTACCTTCCATAACAGGCTTTGAAGCTTCAGGCCCTATATTTCCAAGACCTAAAACAGCTGTCCCGTTGGAAATGACAGCTACTAAGTTTCCCTTTGAAGTATATTTGTAAGCCTCTGATGGATTTTTTTGAATTTCAAGGCAAGGTGCAGCTACACCAGGAGAATATGCTAATGATAAATCTCTTTGTGAAGCGTACTTTTTTGTGGGTACCACTTTAATTTTTCCTGGGTTTGGTTTAGCATGATACGCTAAGGCTTCCAGGTCGTGTCTCGTTCGTTTTGACATAATTAAGTTTAATTAATAAAGATACAAAGTTCTAATCATTTTTTTTGAGACAAAAAACTACTTCTCTAAAAATTTAATATTTCTAACCAACCCCTTGTATTTTGTTCTCTTTACGGCAGATTTTTTAAAAACTTTATTAAAAGTATCTTGAGTAATTTCTTCCCAATCTTTTTTTGACATTGTAAGTAATTCAGGTTTTGGCCTAAATAAGGGCTCACTATGCTCCTTTGAAAAACGATTCCATGGACAAACATCTTGACAGACATCACATCCAAACATCCAATTATCAAACTTATCTTTCATGTCTGAAGGGATATTGTCTTTTAATTCAATTGTAAAATATGATATGCATTTGCTGCCATCTACTTTGTAAGGTTCAGTAATGGCTTGAGTTGGACAGGCATCAATACAAGCTGTACAACTTCCACAATGGTCAGTAACAGCGTAATCTGTCTCTAAATCTAAATCAACGATTAGCTCCGATATGAAATAAAATGATCCTACTTTCTGTGTTATTAAATTAGAGTTTTTGCCCAACCAGCCTAAACCTGATTTCTTTGCCCAAGCTTTCTCTAAAATTGGGGCAGAATCTACAAATGCCCTACCACTTACATCCCCAATTTCTTCTTTTATAAATTCAAGCAATTGATTAAGTTTATTTTTGATCACATGATGATAATCAACACCATAAGCATATTTACTAATTTTTGGTGCATTTTTATCAACTTGTATTTGATCAGTATAATAGTTGTATGCTAATGAAATTACACTTTTTGCACCCTCAACTAACAGGGTAGGATCAAGCCTTTTATCAAAATTATTCTCCATATATTGCATTTTACCATGTTTGTTTTGACTAAGCCATGCTTCTAATCGAGGTGCCTCATCCTCTAAAAACTCTGCCTTACTAATTCCACATGATAAAAAACCGAGGCGTTTAGCTTCGGTTTTTATTATTGATGCATAAGTTAATTTATTTGACATTTTTAAAATAATCCTTGCTGATAATCACCTTTTTTACGACCAAGATGCTTATAAGCTAGTTCCGTCACTTCCCGACCTCTAGGGGTTCTCATTATAAAACCTTGCTGAATAAGAAAAGGTTCATATACTTCTTCAATAGTCTCAGAACTTTCACTAACAGCTGTAGCAATAGTACTTATTCCTACCGGCCCACCTTTAAACTTATCTATAATTGTTGTTAATATTTTGTTGTCCATTTCATCCAATCCGTGAGCATCAACATTTAAAGCCTTTAGTCCAAATTTAGCAATCTTAATGTCTATCTTTCCATTGCCTTTTATTTGTGCAAAATCTCTAACCCTCCTCAATAGTGCATTTGCTATTCTTGGAGTCCCCCGACTACGTCCAGCAATTTCAATTGCAGCCTCAAAACTAATAGCAACTTTTAAAATCTGGGCGCTTCGTTGAATAATGTTTGAAAGTAGCTCAGTTGAATAATATTCTAAACGACTACTAATTCCAAACCTAGCACGCATTGGAGCTGTTAATAGGCCTGAGCGCGTAGTAGCGCCTACAAGTGTGAAGGGATTTAGATTAATTTGAACTGTACGAGCATTGGGGCCCGATTCAATCATAATATCAATCTTATAATCTTCCATTGCTGAATACAAATACTCCTCTACAATTGGACTTAAACGATGAATTTCGTCAATAAACAAAACATCACGTTCTTGTAAATTTGTTAACAATCCTGCTAAGTCTCCAGGTTTATCTAACACTGGCCCCGATGTTACTTTAATCCCAACATTGAGTTCGTTTGCAAGTATATGTGCCAGGGTAGTTTTCCCTAAACCTGGTGGTCCATGAAAAAGTGTATGATCCAAAGCCTCTTCACGTTCAACAGCAGCTTTAACAAAAATCTGTAAATTTTCAAGAACTTGCTCTTGGCCTGAAAAGTCCTCAAAATTTAAAGGTCTTAATACCTTTTCAATATCGTGCTCTTCTGAAGATAAATTTTGGTCTGTAGGATCAAGGTTCTGATTCATAATAACAAATATAAAGAAAAAGCCTTTCGAGATTAAGAAAGGCTTTCTAAATATATTATCAATTAACTAACAACTAATGCTGCAGCTCTTCTTCACCTTTTTTAAGTGGTATATTTTGAGGAACAAAATCATCATCTTGTCCAGGTTTGCTGTAATCATAAGCCCACCTATGAACATGAGGAATCTCTCCTGGCCAATTTCCATGCATATGTTCTACTGGAGCAGTCCATTCTAATGTATTTGACCTCCATGGGTTTTGTTCAGCTTTTTTACCATAAAACATACTATGTATAAAGTTATATAAGAATACCAACTGCACTAAACCTGCTACTAAAGCAAATCCTGTAATCAACACTTGAACGTTTTGTGTATCATCAAAAAGAGGAAAATTACTATTAGTATAATACCTTCTAGGTAAACCTGCCATTCCAATAAAATGCATTGGGAAAAAGACACCATAGGCGCAAACAGCAGTAACCCAAAAGTGAATATATCCTAAATTTTTATTTAGCATTCTACCAAACATTTTTGGAAACCAATGGTAAACACCAGCAAATAGTCCATATAATGCTGAAATCCCCATAACTAAATGGAAATGTGCTACTACAAAATAAGTGTCATGAACATTTATATCTAATGCACTATCACCTAAGATAATCCCCGTTAATCCACCAGTTATGAAAGTTGATACTAACCCAATAGAAAACAACATTGCAGGATTTAATTGTAAATTCCCTTTCCATAAAGTTGTAATATAATTAAAAGCTTTAACTGCTGAAGGGATAGCAATCAATAGAGTTGTAAATGTAAATACAGATCCTAAAAATGGATTCATCCCTGATATAAACATATGATGGCCCCATACAATTGTTGAGAGGAATGCAATAGCAATAATAGAAGCAACCATGGCACGATATCCAAAAATAGGTTTTCGTGAATTAGTTGCTATGACTTCGGAAGTTATACCTAATGCAGGTAACAAAACGATATAAACTTCAGGATGCCCTAAAAACCAAAATAAATGCTCAAACAGTACTGGAGATCCACCTTGATAATGAAGGACTTCCCCTTGAATAAATATGTCAGATAAGAAAAATGAAGTTCCAAAACTTCTGTCCATAATTAAGAGCAAAGCTGCAGATAATAAAACCGGAAAAGAAATAACACCAATAACGGCTGTAATGAAAAAAGCCCAAATAGTCAATGGTAATCTAGTCATTGACATCCCTTTGGTTCTCAAATTCAAGACAGTAACTATATAATTTAGTGAACCTAATAATGAAGAAGCAATAAAAATAGCCATGGAAACAAGCCAAAGAGTCATTCCAGCCCCAGAACCTCCTTGAGCAAGTGGTAAGGCGCTTAATGGAGGATATATTGTCCATCCTGCTGCTGCAGGTCCTGCTTCAACAAATAAAGAAACAACCATCAAAACACTTGAAACGAAAAATAACCAATATGAAATCATATTCAAAAATCCAGAAGCCATATCTCTGGCTCCAATCTGAAGAGGAATCAATAGGTTACTAAAAGTTCCACTTAACCCTGCAGTTAAAACAAAAAATACCATAATAGTACCATGTATTGTAACCAGTGCTAAGTATATATCAGCATCCATAACCCCTCCATCGGCCCATTTACCAAGCAAAGCTTTAAAAATTACATTTGGCTCTTCGGGCCATGCAATTTGCATTCGCATTAATAAAGACATCAAAATTCCTATGATTCCCATTATTAACCCAGTAATCAAGTATTGCTTAGCAATCATTTTATGATCTTGACTAAAAATATATTTTGTTACAAAGGTCTCCTTATGGTGATGCCCATGATCTTCTTCGTGTGTATGTGTTTCTGCGTGTACTGACATAATATTTATCTACTTAAAATTAGTTTTGAACTAATGAGTTTTTAAATAATTTTTGTTCTTTTAACCAAGCTTCATAATCGTCTTGAGTATCCACAATAATTTTCATTTGCATATTGTAATGTGATTTTCCACAAATCTTATTACAAAGTAACAAATAATCAAATTCATAACTTTCTAGGGGTTCTTCTCCTTTTGCTAGTAATTTTTTACTCTTATCATTACGAATTTTATTGATGTTTCTAACCTTGTCATAAATTTCAGGGTTAAGACGCATTTCTTCAGTTGTTACAGTAGGAGTAAAAGAAAATTGAGTGATCATTCCCGGAACACAATTCATTTGAGCTCTAAAATGTGGCATGTAAGCCGAATGCAAAACATCTTGAGAACGCATTTTAAACAAAATTGGCCTTCCAACTGGTAAATGTAATTCAGTTGTTATAATGTCATCCTCAGCATTTGGATCAGATTCATCCAATCCCAAAATATTAGCATTATCAAGGTTAATTAAACGAACATTAGCTTTACCTAAAACATTGTCTTCTCCAGCATACCTTGCTTTCCAATTAAACTGTTGAGCGTAAAGCTCAATAACTAATGGATCTTCCTCCTCATCAATGAACATTATATCGTTCCAAGTGAAAAGCCCATACATTATTAGTCCCGCAAGTGCAATAACCGGTATTATGGTCCAAATGAATTCTAATTTATCATTGTCAGCGTAAAACAAAGCTTTCTTGCCTTTTTCACCCTTGTATTTGAATGCAAAGTAATGTAACAAAAACTGAGTGATAGTCTGCACAACAAAAATTACAACCATCGTAATTATCATTAATCGATCGATTTCAGGACCATGTTCAGAAGCAGAATTAGAAACCAAAGGTAAATCACCCCACAATGCAAATGAAATAATTGTTATTAGATAAATAAACCCAAGGAACGCAAGCATTAAATATCCATTAACCGAATTGTCTTTATCGGTAGCAACTTGAGACTTATCTCTATTGGCTTGAGTCAAGTCAAAAATTTTGACCATTTGCCATATTGCAATTGTTATTCCTAATAAAATTAATATTGTTAATAAACCAGTCATTGTTTTTTAATTTCTTTTTGAATTTTACTAATAATGAAACTGTTCACTCTCCTTAATAAATGGATTTCCTTTTGGCAATAATGGTGCTTTAGAAAGCGCATAAAATACTATCCAAAGAAAAAGTCCTAAAAATAATGCAACGGCACTGAGCTCTGGTACCCCAATAAACCAGCGGTCACCAACAGTAGCAGGCATAATCATATTGAACACATCAATGTAATGCCCAAATAAAATCACGATTCCTGCCATTACAATAAACCAAGGCACGCGTTTGTAGTCACTATTCATTAACACAAGAAATGGGAAAATAAAATTTAGTACTAGCATGCCAAAAAACGGTAATTTGTAATCTTCAATACGTGTTATAAAATATGTGACTTCTTCAGGTATATTGGCATACCATATAAGCATAAATTGTGAAAACCATAAATAAGTCCAAAAAACACTAATTGCAAACATGAATTTAGCTAGGTCATGTAAATGGCTGTCATTTACAAATTGCATTAAGCCCTTAGCTTTCAAATATATAGTTATAAGTGCAATTACTGTGATTCCGCTCACAAACATGCTTGCGAAGACATACCATCCAAATAATGTGCTAAACCAGTGGGGATCAACACTCATTATCCAATCCCAAGACATCATTGACTCAGTGTAAATATAAAATACTAGAAAAGCTGCTGAAATACGGAAGTTTTTCTTGAAATTACTATTATCATTAACATCTGAGAGATCTTGAGCCAAAGAAAACTTTCTGGAAAAATATCGGTAAAGACTCCATCC